>ERZ746981.143-NODE-143-length-57248-cov-14.134386_pt1 | contig 57248 bp, 40 predicted proteins | sample MGYA00374948_ERZ746981 | MGnify/ENA primary metagenome ERZ746981 (study PRJEB28757, sample SAMN06711160) | food metagenome | host: microorganism | place: China:Harbin | collected 2017-01-30 | study: EMG produced TPA metagenomics assembly of the Analysis of...
TATAAATCAAATACCAGTTGAACCTTTATGCGTTATTAACATATAAAACATTATTATAACTCATAGGTTCCGACAATATGTCCCACATAGCAGCATAGTCGGAATCATTTTTAGTATCATATTTTAATATTAGAAAATAAAATATAAGATTTTATACAACCTTGGTAAAAAAGAACATCAAAAAAAGTATATTATAACTTTTAGGCGTTTAATTACATTAATACTATGTAAAAGCACGTCGAATACAAAATTCGAATTGCTTCTGTGGCCCAGCTGGTTAAGGCGTTAGTCTCATAATCTGAAGATCGCGAGTTCGAACCTCGCTAGAAGCATTAATTTTTAATCCTTTTTTTTTCTTGGAGGAATTGATTTTTTGCAGGAACAAAAGAAATTAAAACAAGAAGCAATGCATTACAGATATTAACATTACATTTGAAGTGTTGTTTTATTTTTGAATAATAATAAGTTAGATATAGAAAAACCGAAAAAGTTAATGACCATTACTTGCTAGATTTCATTCGCCGATGATAAACTAAACCTTGTATGATATAACTAAGCGAACTAATGAGGCACGACCGAAAATATGAGATCGAAACCTTTGACTTGATAGAAAAGGAACGTGTTTTAAAATTATGCAGTTTCTGCATACCGTACTAGCAGTTTTGTCTAATTTTCTGGATCAACTGCATCCGCATTCCACTCATCCAATTCCTTTTTTGCCTCTCTACGAATAGCAAACTTCACAGCCTCCAAAACATTATCTTCAATCTTCTTTGGCTGATATTTAGGAACAGTGCCTTCCTGATAAACACCAGTCTTCACAAGAATGGAATACCAAGACTCATCATGTGAGTTTGCAAATCTGATATCCGAATCAGGTGTGTCACCCACAAAATAAACTGTCGAAGGCTGAGGTATTTGCCTACCGATTGCATTCATAACGCGGAAAGTAAGACCTTCATCGGAATCCCCAGATTCATCAGACTCAGTGCTGCTCATACTCGTATTTGATCCACGACGAGAACTGCCTTTCTTTTTCATTGGACCCATATTTATTGATTTTGCTAGTCTCTTTGTGACTGCATCCTCATCTTCACCGTCTGGAATCTCTGCTAGAACTTCAACATATTCCTCCAACACATCTCTACGCCAATTAGAAAGGACTTTCTTTGCAAATTTAAACGTACCACGTTGGGGTTTGCCGAATCTTGTCACTTTAAGTTCCTTACCAGTAGTTTCTTTGTAAAGTGCAGCAATCGAAACTTGCAAAGCTCCCATGCCATATCTGGAAAGCTTGTAGTCAGTGGACCAGATAAAATCAGAATGAGCAAAATAAAGTGCAGGACCTTGGTTATAATTCTTTGACACAGTACCCATATAACCGCCTTTGGAAAGAAGGAGTTCCAAGATGATTTGCTCATCAGCGGCCCAATTCCTCGAGTCAGCAAATACCAAAATAGCATCAATCTTTGTCTTCGAGAAATTAATATTCTTCTTGCAAATCTTCTTTTCCTCTTCACTTAGTGTGTAGTAAGGAGACACTGCAGGGTTCCAGTACATGACATCCAACGGTATGTACACATTTTCAAATCCATAACCTTCGGCAATTTTCCGACAAGTGTCGCCAACTCCGCCAACAACCAGAACATTCTTGTATAATGAAGCAAGACTTTTCATTGGAGTATGACCTTGAATAATTTGCTCCTCGTTTATCTCACAGTCTAAGCGTTTTGAGAGATCTTTGGCTCTTTCAGACTCTGGATTTCCTCCACCATTAGTGACAAAAATATATGGAACCAGTATCCGGTACTTGTTATCACCATTAAGCATTCTCATTGCTTCCCGAGCATAAGGGATTGTTTGTGGTCCATTCTTAATGACACCATCTATATCAAAGGCAAAAGCATAAGAAGCCACTCTAGGGTGATCAATAATCTTTTTCCTATACCTTTTACCAGAGCTTTCCGTTAAGGACAAGCTGGATAACGCAGTTTGCGACTTCTTCACTAACCCCTCCAAAGCTGCATTTGATTCCTCATCGACAGGTTCATTAAGCTTTGTCATCTGCTGAAGAGATCCAGCCCACTGATCAGAAAGTGAAATAGATGAGCTGGCCTTCTTAGGCTCTGGCTTCATCTGATCTATTCCATCATTGTTAAGGAAAGATTGGAAACCGGACTTCCTTGGAGTACGGTCATCAGAGATGGTACCAAATTTCGTTGCTGATGGAACACCGTTCAAATTACTGGAAGTATTTGATCGCCTTAAAAATAACCTTGGGTTATTGATTTCAGTCATGTTGGTTTTTAATTCAAATTTATGCTAACGTGATCTAAGCCTTCAGTGATGATTGAACTGTTAGTCTTTAATTGTGGAAAAAATTTGAAGGGATCGGCCAACGTATGATGAAAAGCCCTATTAGCATAAAAAAAAAGCGGATCCCTTTACCTTTATATAGAAAACCAGTTTCCTGCACGTATGTGGAAGACAACCAATGTTTATGCACTCACGTATACTGTTTTCGGTTACACTCCCTTCTTCTATTCTGATTTGCTACTTGCCTTATCTCAATGAGGTAATTTCCACAATTAATTTCATTGTTATAATATTTTTTTTTTTTTTTTCGCTGGAAGGCCACTTTGGAGCCGAGAAACTACACATTTCAAAATTGGATTAGTAGACGCCATTTAAGGCTTCGACTAATAGAAAACAAAATTCTGGGGTGTAAGTCTCTGAATGCTTGATTTAACATGGCAATTATTATGATGTAAAACATGTTTGGTTACTATGTTAAACCCAAAAAACCTTTTTTCTTCTTCTTTCCGATTCCTTAAGGCGCAGCCTTTTGGACGACTCAATAATCACAATGACCTGCTATGACGTCATTGGAATGTTATGGAATATAGAACTGCCTTAGATTTTTTTGGCTTGCTATTATTCCGCATATACATCACTGTTGAGGCATATGATTTAGGTAGGGTCCACATCTGGACTAGTACATATTATAAGATCTGGATTTACTTAGCTCGGGTTCCGGACTCATCTTGCCGGTGCACAAATTCACAATCCACTTTGACGAATACCTGTTTTACAGTCATTTTCGGAAGATTTTGAATTTAAATCCCGAGTAGCACATAATCCCAACCAATATTATTTTATTTTCTGGTGCACGTTGATACCAATTATTACAACCTATAGAGTGGAAGGAAGAAAACGTAATTATTCCGAAATATTACACGCATAAGAAGGATAGGATGCATTCCTTTTTCACACTATTTACACATGTATCGATAATGGACAGCCATTTAAATTAACAAATGTTTTACTAGTACGACCAAGCATATAATAAGCAATTACAAAAAGCTTCTTCGTGTATTTATGGTTTCCGGAACTGTAAGTAAACGAAAAAGCGTGCCTAGCAAACATTTAATTCCGAACTCCACGGGCAATAATGTGTCGGAAGAATTCCAGAGTGTGTACACATATCAGAACATCTAATCCCTATTCCGTAACCTGTAGTAATTGTGGCTAAACAACCACTTGTTACCGAACTGGACTATAAGTAAATCCAGACATAACCAAGTCATGAGGTATGGATAAATCTTGGCAAGAGCCGGGTTATCTAATCTTAATCTAAATTTGAACCACATGTAGCCAAATGTAAAAACTGTATGTAATACGAGAATTAATGGCGATAACACTCTGATCAGAACAAATCCAATAATCAAACTCCAACTTTGATCATCCATCTTAGACCATTTTTTCAGGTCTGGTTTGAAATCTATGAAAGTATAATACTTTCCATCATATTGCTTAGCAGGCTCATCATCCTTCTCAGACGGTGCAAAGCCCTGCTTCTCTTTCATGATTTGGCCTGTCTTCTTGGACATAATCAGAAGATCGTCTGATTCCACCATCTTTAGATTATGCTTATCACCCGCAAATGCCAAAATAAAATAAAAAACTGGGAGAAAAATATAGAAGTTAGTCCCTCTAGATTTCGGTTCACGTATTTCTTGTACGTATGGTTTGGTTTACCAGCCAAAAATCAACGAATAAACTAAATGATTCAAAGCATGAATGAATATGTCATCTACTTCTGAAATTTCTTATCTCCAAGTGTCAAATAAATTGATTAGCCGCTATCTGAAAGTGATTTTTTATTTTATTTTTTCCCCTTTTTTTTTCCCGCGCCCCCTAGTTAAAGTTCTCGGCGTAGAATGTTCTTTTAAAGTTTTATCAGCACTTTTGCTGAATACAGAGCAATGTAAACACGTTTATTATCCACAGCACGAAAAAAAGTAAACCCAGAATAAATGATGACACAAGAAAGACACAAGAAATTAAAGTCTAGATGATGGTAAAGAAAGAAAAAAAAATCATTATATGGCAACAGGAAGATGAGGGGAAAAAACATTCCTCGTAGCAAACTTGTAATTATGAATTGTCAGACTCAGGTGCGTTTGGGGCAACTATTAATGCCGAATGCCATCCGGCCGCAGCTATTGCAAGTACCCTACCTGAAACTTGAATAGGCTGTGGATCTGGAACCACGAGATCTTTACCGTCCATATACCCAATGCCTTTACTTAAAATTGTCGTGAGCTTTCCCAACCCCAAACAATTATTTGCCATAGATTCCCTTCCCCAGGAATACACCTGACCTTTATTATCTAGTGCTAAAAAGTGATAATCGCCAGCTGCAACAGTAATAATTGATTTCTGCTTCAACGATGCCATTATCAATGGAAGTTTGAATTGCATCCGGCCTCTTTTCCCGATCAAAACATCATCACCCTCTGAAATGACTGCGAATGTCTCATAACAACCACTCAACCGAATAAATCGAGAGGAACCATTGGTCTTGATATAGCTCATAAACTGATCCAAAACAACTGTGGGTGGTAAATGCACGTTTTCTGATGAAATTTCATCTAAATTCAAGCCGGAAAAATCAATTTTTCCTAATATACCATGCCGATCAATCATAATTACAGCACTTTCTAAAAGAACGTAGTCAAAGATGTAGTTTTCATTCGTTCTAGGTAGTATACGAACGTACGCCTTTGTGAGCGAATTATTTACTGTTCTGTATGACCACACAACTATTCCGACACCTGCAACCATACAAGAATTTAGGTTCCAGCCAGCTCTAATCTTTAAAATTTTCCCTTTAATTTCCTTGTCAATGATTCCATCCCAAAGCGTAAGATGCTCTCCATATAATAAAACATGTCCATCATCCCATGTCCATAAATTATTGTCAGAATCAAGGGCAAGAAAGTGAGCTCTACCGGAGCTAACGGCCGTAAATCGAGGCAAAGTCTTCCAGTAAAGAGCCTGAACTGTATTTATGGGATTTCTAGGACGAGCAGCCTGAATAGTACCAATCCTCTCACCTTTTAAGCCTGGTGCAATGCGTCCAAGTCTGCCATGCCAATCATAGCCTGTAAAACTAAGTGTTCCGTCAATTCCAAGAATCTCGAATGAAAAACCTCCTGCGGAAATGTCAGCATACCCACTCTGGGAAGTCATCTGGAAAGTTCCATAATATCTTCGTTGACCGTTAACAATTTCATACTTCGAATTATTATATGTTTCTCGTGTACATCCCAGCCTTCCAAAACTGTTTGAGCCGAATAATTTCAACACCGAATGCTTTCTTTGTTTGTACATTGCCGGTCCCCACTTATAGAACATCTCAAACGAATAGTTTTCGTCCTGTGCCTCAGCGAAAGTTTTCATGTAAATAACATGCCAAACAGTGGGACAATTGAGGCTTCTGCTAAGCTGCTTGCAAGTCAAGAACAAGTTTTTAATGTCTTTCAGTTCCAAATACTTGACCACATGGAAAACAAGAATGTCTTCAGGAAGTCTAAGAATTAGAGACTGCTCCATAACTTGTCCGTGTAGCTAGTGATGATAATTTGCAATGATAATCAAGCTGTGGCAAAGCTGCACTGGTATTTAGTTGTAATATAATTGATTCACCCGGGTACTGAGAATTTCGTAAATGGCGTTTTTTTATAAAAGTAATGCGATATCTGGATGCGGGGCAAATACAACTAGTTTTAACAGATGGAGATGAGGATGTCTGCGCTAGCCTAAAATAATTGCAGTGCTCAAAGGGATACTAATTGAAAATTCTGGTATTTTAATAAACACAAAGCAAGAACGTGAAGTAAAAAAATTGAGAAATAAGATATTGTGTTTAGCAAGTTCGAATTGTGACCCCGCTATCCGTATGTATTTGCACTTGGCCTTCTAACAGATCAGAAAAAGGGGTATGCGAGAAAAAAAGCGACGTCATAATCCAAAGGGGAAATTTTATACGATTGCCGAATTCAGCCGCATCGGCGGTGCTTCTCATGCAGAACATCCAAAATTTTCATACGATTGTACCAAGTGCGATACACTCTGGACAAATAACCGATGGAAACTCTAGTTTCCAGAGGGAATTTGGTTGTGGAAATAAATTTAATGTTCTGATTAAGTATATATGCATTTCTATGGTTTGCAAAGCTCTCTGCTCACCAAATACCATGCAATTCACAGGATATATATGGTGCAAGGATGCAAAACAACATTACCAAGCACACAACTCAACAATCCCGGAAAAGCTGGCTTCGTTTCAACCTCATGTTATCAAAACATGACTAAGACTCGATCCTTTGATGGTTTTCACCGTTATTAACTGAATGCTCATCTTCATTGTCATCATCATCATCATCAATAATTATACTACTAAGCTCGATATCAACAAATTCATGTGAAGTTGCACGCATTCTGGCCTTTAAAGATGGATCTTCAGTTTTCTGGGCCTCTGTATTCTGTTGAAAACGGTACACATTGTAGCATACGATATCAGTAAATGTTACCACAAGGCCAATAATATTTATAGTGTTCAATTTATCGCCGAAAACCAAACCTGATGCAAATATTGTGAGAAGTTCTTTGAATATGCCAGTAATGGAAAGTGTCAGCAATGTAGCACATTGCAAGAGAATATACTCGGAGAGTGTCATAAAAAATGCTAATAGACCGGGAATAAGAATAAGTATGCAAGTCATGAAAAATCCCTTATCTTTCCAAACGTGACAACTGACAAAATTACCAAATCCTTCAACAGCAGAACCAATTATGAATAGCACTAGTGACATTGCTGGTGAAAGATACAACATGGTGAGAACTGGATTTCGCGTTCTCCTACTTCGCTTAAGCATTATTTGTGTAAGGGCCCATCGAAGTCCAGACATACACGAGGCCAGAAGAACTAACCCGACTCCTAATATGACGTATTTCTTGCCGTTTTCCGACGATTCTCTTTCAAAGACCTCTAAAAATCGCTTGACAACAATCCTTAAAACTTTTTTCGAGTTGCTGGAATCATCCTGCTGACCCCAGACCATCATGCAAACACCAGACACCATTATAATAACGATGGTCAAAATCTTACACGTCATTTTTTCCAACTTGAATGCGACACCCCATAGTAGCACAAAGACAAGTGACGATGTTTTCACCATAGTGTACAAGGAAAGCGTAATAAAACGAAATGCAACATTTCCAAATCCAATGTCACCGGCCGATGCCAACGAGCACGGGAGAATTTTTGTTAAATATTCAGCAATTGGTGGAATATAACATAACTTTCGATTTTTTCCTGGTTTCGCATCTTCCTCTAAATCCACATCATTGTTGATTTTCTGCCGCCCTGATTCTTCTTCTGTTTGCAACTGATACGTTTCATCGGCTTCACCTTGTGCGGAATTATTCGTTTGAAGTTGCTCGTACCCGTTTGCTTTGCCTGAAGGTGATTTCAAATCATAATTGAGTCTAAACCTTGGGAAAATGCGTAAAGTGAGTAAAGACAAACCGAAAAGAATGGCCTGATGAAAAGATGTTATTATTATTGGATACGCAAAATCTAGGTTGTTTTTTGAAAACATCCACTTGTTGTATAACGATATGCTTAAAGAAAAAAAGTACCAACTTAGTATCGACAAAACTGTAAGCCCTATGTTGGGGTATGCCTTCCTAAATCTGCCCCAAAATCCAAGTTTCTTGCCATAAAATTCATCATTACCATTCTCCATAACATCCACATGTTCATTTACTGGATTATAGACCTCGGGATATGATATTCCTTCATTATTATCCAAACTTCTGTCGATATTTTGATCATCTAAGTTTCCACCTTCAGCTTCATCTGTTTGCGGTACTTTACTTTTACCAACACCTCCGTCAGCAGACGCAATCATATTTAAAATGGGCAGCTCTTTGAAAAAGATCTGCTTAATTAAAGGTGAGGGCAGTAAAGATAATAAAACTTATGTAAACATACTCCATACGTTCCTGGGGATATCATCAATGCATCTGGATACATACTCTGTACCAAAACGCGGATCTCCAAAAAAATGAGAGAGGGGAATTCAGCACGTGACTTAATTCACATGTCGAAAAATGGAAGAAAAGACAGTAAAATAAAAAACAAGTATCGCCAACAATTGCCCTACAGATCGAAGAAATGGACAGCTCCAGAATGATTAATCTGTCCGTCTTGAATTGGCAACATGCTATGTATTTGGAAGATAGAAATTGAAAGAGAGATCCTGGTTACACAATAATTTTGTAGACTCAGGTTCAAAAAACTGGTATACTAGACCAGCGCATAGTATAGTTGATTACGGGAGGAAATGAGGAATTGCTGAGTTCCATTCTTTAAGAACTGAAGATCATCACTGCAAAATGTAAAGGCGATTAGCATCCATAAAGATGTTAAAAAGGTACATATATAAACAGGATAAATATATGCTCTCTGGCGATGATTTTCAAAGAGCGTCTTTTCGGTTGGAATCCAATAATGGGAAAACCAACATTTTGCAACATTTAGTACAATCTGTACATTTCGCAGGACTTCTTTTCTTTCTTACAGATAACATCCCGATAAAATAACAGCCAGCGGTGAAAATAATAATTACTTTTTTTTTAGATAAGGCGTCTAAATCTCCTGCAAAATTTCAGTTGCATTATTCAAAAATGTTAGCGGCTAGCTGAAAACTTTTTATTTTTCTTGAAAGCATTGTTAATATTTTTGTATGTGTTTGTTAGGTTGGGCAAAAAGAGAAATGAGAACTGGATAAAAAAAAAGAGATAAAGCGGAAATACAAGACAGTAAGTGACCACCGCCGTTGATATTATCATTTTCTTGCATAATTCGGAGTTGTGGCTTTAAAACGTATACGTAAAAATGACGTTCGGAATGAAACGAAAATGGACGAAGAAAGGAATATGGGAGGGAATAAAGCATGATGATCCTGTTGGAATTTTAATCAGAATTTGAGAATTTGCTTTCATTTAACTTTATGGATGAAGATGCAAAGCCTTGAAAAGCACAAGCGTAATTTAATTTAAACAAAGAGAGCGATTGAATTTTTGTGCCAACGTTGCATTCAGTGAACTTTTTATTTTCAATTTTTTTCCCCCTTTTCTTCTCACAGCACCAATATTTTTTTTTGCCGAACGGGTTTCGGTGGACAAGTGTGTGTGCATGCAAAAAAATAAAGAAAAAATAAGAGATAAAAAAAGTAAAATAAGGAAGTAAAACGATTTGTTCGCTCTTTTCACATCTTATTTGATCCCCCTTATAGTTGCTCATTGCTACCACGCTATAGTATTTAGATCAAACATTTGCCCATTTCATCGACTAAGACTTAAGTAACAACACACCCACAGTTTCCTATATTGACGAACTGGAACAAAAAAGACAACAGTTTTGGTGCAAATAATTAAAACTCCACCCAAGATTGAACACAAGTTTTATTCTTTTGGCACACTTGCAATATGAGCGTACTACCAAAGAATAAAAGACCATTACAACTTCCGGGACGACCGGCTGAAAGCATATTATGCTTGATGTTGCACGCGTTTTTACAGATAATAAGTACATTATATGGACTAGTCAAATCATTTCTTTTCGGTGCTTCGGGTGCCGAGCAGAAGTACAACCAGTTAGATTCATATATTTTCAATCAAAGTAAATCATCCAAGAAGGAGACAGAACAAATACCAGCTTGCGAGGAAACGCAGGAAATAACATCATTCATAGAACATAAACATGAGCATGCCCAGGATAGGCAAATAACGAAAAAGCTGAATTCAAACAAACTTGCAGTGTATTTTGAATGCTCGCCACTCTTTCCGGCATTCGGCATTCTCCGAAATCTCACCACGAAGGATTTGGAACAGTGCTCACTCAAAGATGGGTCTCAAATTACAGTGGTTGCCAATTCAGGTGATAGTAATGGTGAAATTAAATTTGAGGTTGTGAATGGGAAAAACAGTAATAACCTCAAGGCAGACGCTTCTGCTTCGATGGAAAACCCACAGCAGCCATCCCCAATCTCTGATATTTCATCGCCAGGATTCAAAATCAAGAAAATTAAGAGTGAAAGACATGCGGTTGACGACTTCACAAATCTCTCACCTGCATCCTCCGTTAAATCTACAAAATCAGAGAAGCAGGATGCAGAGAAAATAGTAAGCGTTTTAAACGGTGAGGATATCACAGCAAGGGCTAGAATTGATGACGAAGATGCAAAACATAAGGCTAAGAGTAATCAAAACAAAGTTAGGCACAAGCCAAAGTCCCACGAATGTCCATATTGCCATGCTAAGTTCCGTTTGCGCGGATATCTTACGCGTCACTTGAAAAAGCATTCTAAAAAGAAAGCCTACAAATGCCCATTTTATGATCCAAACGCAGATCCCAAATGTCATGCTACAGGTGGATTTAGCAGAAGAGATACGTACAAGACCCATCTTAAGGCACGTCACTTCAAATATCCACCAGGTGTGAAGTCTGGTGAGCGCAGAGGAATGATGGGATGGTGCTCTGCTTGCGGTGAGAAATTCTTAAATAATGAAATATGGGTTGAAAGACACATAGAAGCAGGCCTGTGTCCTGGACTTCCTGCTGATTATGTCAGAAACCTAAAGTTCGGCAAGAAGAAGACAGGAAAGCATTCGAAATTTTTGGATGTTGTCGCAGATGAGAGATTTTTCAACGATGATGCTAGCTCGATAGTAACAATATCTTCTCCAACATCATTTACTTCACGTTCAGCAAGTCCGTCCACAAATCCTTCTGTTGGACAGATGTATACATTCCCAGTGGTTGGAAATGGGACAAACTCGTTATCATCGTCATCTTCTACTTCATCTTCCCTATCTACCTCACCGGCTTCTTCTATGGCAATGTCTTGGGTTAGCCAGAAGCAATTTCAGCATTCTAAACCACAGTTTAGCGCGGGTCTATTACCTCATCAGTTGAAACCTAAAGTTTTGCCGCAAACAACACAGAGCCCGTCAGAAATGCCTCCTCTTACAGAGGATCACAAAATGGAAGATCAAGATTCAAACTCTGACATGAGATCTCCAATGGATGAGTCGTATGAAGAGGAAGATTATCCTTCGTTAGATGCAGAATGTTCCCCTTACACGCATATATCTTATCCAGCATACTTTTACAAGAATGTAAATGACTCAATGTGCCAGCAGGATGGTTCTATTCAGGATAGTCGATATGGATCGGCTTTGAGTTCAGTTCTTCGTGAGCCGATGGAAAGTGATTTATACGAAGATTATACCGCCTGAAAGATGGTAACTTAAACATCCGACTTTGCTTAATATATTGTCTTTTTGGTTTCATTTTGGTGCTTTCTTCGTTTACCTTCTACATAATGTCCGTGCTTCCCGCAAGCATTTCCGCTCCCTGTTGTTAATCTGTGATGCTATTATTTTATTTTCGCCGAATAATGTCGTTAACTTCAATTATAATGCTGCTATGAGAGCTTGATTATGTTGAGCTTTATCAGTCTGCTTGGTTTTATTGATTTTTTGTCTTTTTTATTATTCTCTTTGTTTCTGCACTTGGTGTCGTCATTTCTAATGGCTTGCTAATGAGTGTATCAATTCTTTGATTTTTTCTCACTTCAGCCCTCCCCCCTTCCCCACTTTTCCACCATCACTTTTTAAATTGTTACTATTATTATTATTTCAAGTTTGATTTGTTTCCGCTTTTTTATTTCGTTCAGGCTAAATCTCTTTATCCGTTTTTTGGCAGCGCACCATTTATGAGCCTATTATCATAATTATTTGACAACTTTTTGTTTCTCCCGTTTTCTGCTTTTTCTTATTTTGTTTACCATTTCGTGTCATTATTCGTGAATTTCATTTATTACTAAATCTAATGTAAATTGTTGATGTAATATGTTAATTATATGTATGCTTCCAAGAAAGGATTTACAAGAGATTGCAGTGTACATCCACTTCTTGGCAGGCAAAAAATAATTAATAGAATACCTCGGATGATTAGGTAATAAGAAATTCAGAATAATGCATAAAAAGAAAGCAAAACAATACATAAACTTTGATGAGGTCATAATTGATTTTTTTTCTGAGAAATTAAATGTGTCGTATTCAATCGAGTAGTTAATAAATAATTCCGTTTTGATCCATCAAAAAAATTTTTGAAAGTAAAAATGGGAAGAAACTCCATTTCGTTCGCTCATACGTGATATGTCATCATAGAAAAACACAGTACTGAACGGCATCAATATCAATGCAATTTTTAAAAGGTTAGCTCTCTATGCTTTTGACTGCTTTTTCCCCTTGGATCCCCCTTTACCAATTTATCATCAAACTATATATCTGAATAGCTGGGAAGTCATATATGCCTTCTTTTATTTACGGTATACATCTCTGTACGATTGTTGTTAACTCTTTCTGAACATCTCGGATTTTGTATGCTTAGTTTGATTTCCTGCATTATTTCTGCATTCGCTGAGCATTCTATTTCTTTGTTTTCCTTCCACTTTTTATTGTATTGCATTATGTTTTTGATGTTCATTTTTTATTTTTATCATTGAAACTTATTTTTATCAACTTTTTCTTCCCTCTCTCATAAAAAAACGTTCAAATCGGTATTTCATATTGTTCCGCACTTAATCTCATCATGCCTCTCACAACTACATTCCATTTTTAGGCCGTTTTTTAACGACTCACCTCTAGCATTCATTCATTCTATATATATAATTTTTTTCTAATTTTTTTAAATTTCTTATTTATTCCCATCGACTTCACCTACATTTTCTTTCATGGCTCATAATACAGGCACCGCTGTACTTTTGATATTACCATTTCACTTAAACTTCAGTTCTTTCTGTCAAAAAACTGCGCCGAAATCTTTCCAGGCAGGCTTAAAGTTTCGTTTTTCCTTTCGCTTTCGTTCTTTTTTTTATCACTTGGATCTTTGAACTTCAGACCTGAAGAAGTCGAACATAAAGTTTCTTCACACATTTCATTTCCAATATCGCTTTTTACTAAAGCTTTTTTATGTTCTTTTCGCTATTTTATTTCTTAGGAATAGATATCGAAACAACTGTTCGTTATCTTCATTGACAACGGATAAACAACCAATTACGAAAAGAGAAGTACAAACTTATACAACGAATCTTAATAGAAATTGAAAAACAAGAATGTCCCTTAGAAAATTCATTCTGCCGTCTTTTTGCATGATGGTTGCAGTCGCTACTTATTCAAATAATTCTTCTCCTAAAGCAGTTGAAAGTCTTCCTGTGATAGATCTAGTATCAATAGAGGATTTTTTATACGATTTTAACGTGTCATTTGGAAGTCCAGAGCAGACTTTGGATATTCGTCTAGATATAGCCAATGGTGTTTTATGGGTTCCCGGAGCGCCTTATTTTAAATCATGTGATGATGATAGTGATGAGGAAGACGCATCCACATCTTCAACCGGCAATCCAACGTCAACCTCAGATTATTCCTCTTCGACTTCAACGAGTTGTCCCTCTGGTTATTCACTTTACTCCATTCTGGAATCGTTAAAAAACTCCTCGTCATACAGTTGTTCAAGTGGTGGCTTGTTTCATGGTAACAAATCTGATGATTTTGCGTACTGGTCTTTGAGTTCAGATAGTGAAGTCCTCGATGTAAATGATGCTTCATATTTCGAGTCGATGTATTCAGACTATATATTTGTTTCTGGTTTCTGGGCCTCGGATATCATGAAGGCTTCAGTCGAAAATTTCACTGAATACGTTAACTCTGAAGACTCAGACGAATCCGTTCTCAAACTTGTAAGAAGAGATAGAAAGGACGAAAGTTCTTCAGATATAGGTAACAAGTCCAGCACATCAAGCACATTAAAATCATCAACATCAACTTTGAAGTCATCTGAATCTTCATCTTCAACATCTACAGCGGAGGTCAGTATTCCAAATGTAAAATTTGTGTACTCGAATGCCTCTGATGTTAGTATCGGTAGTATGGGGCTCGGCATGGGAGCGATATTGACAGAGAAGTACAATTTCTTGAGTGGGTTTGTTAAGCAGGGTCTAATTGAATCAAATTCATATTCTCTTGCATTAAATCCGACGAACACTTCAAAACCTTTACTTATTTTGGGTGGTATAGATACCAGTAAGTATGACGGTGATTTGTCGTTGTACCCATTTATTCCCGTTTTGGATCAAAGTGGTGTCATATTAAATGGTACGGGTGCAGTTAACAATATCCTACCGGTTATTCCTGTTACTGGATACGGAGTTACATCTAATAGTAGTGGTCAGTCGCTAGTTTTTTCATCCACGTATGATGACAAGATGTCGAACTCATCGTATCCAAAACCAGCATTGTTGGATTCACGTACTTATTACAATTACATACCATTTTCGACACTAATTGAGATTGCTGTGGAATTAAACGCTTATTACGCAAAATCTCTTCAATCCTGGCTTGTTGATTGTAACGCTGGTATCTCTGGAACAGTTGATGTTTACATGGGTAATATGTCTATCAGCATGAATATTTCAAGTCTCCTATATCCTGCGACAGATGATAATGATACTGCTTTGTACTTCCTGAATGGTGATGAGGCCTGTTTACTTTCCCTGCTTCCAGATTATGAATTGGGATACTCTGTTTTGGGAACACCTTTTCTTAGACACACATATATTGCTGTGGACAATGAAGGTAGAGAACTAGCAATTGGAAAAGCTGCCATGTATGGTGAAAGCACAGAGAAAAAGCTGCAGCAAAATGAGAGTTCATCTGTGAACTCTTTATATGCAATCGAGTCTGGACTAATACCGTTTGCTGAGAAAAGCAACATAACCAGCTATGAGGATTTGACTATGACAATCCCCAAGAGTATCAATGCAACTGGGTCTATAGGCATGGCGTCTGAAGTGCAAATATCTAATGGTGAGGTTTACGTGCCAACAGGAAATGAAACTAAACGAACGATGACTGCTACTGGTTCTTCATTAAGTTCCGCAAAGGCTTCTGGATATTCAAAGCAAAATAAAAATGACGGTAATATGGGATGTGCAAATAGCAGAATTACATTGGTGGCCACATTCCTTAGCATAATATTGGCAATTCTATGAGGAGCTAGTGCTTTCAAATGGGAGGGGGTAATTTTACTTGGTCGCTTTATTTCTACTTTTATCTAAATTGATATTTGATATTCCTTCTGGATTCCACTTTTTACGATTAAGCACGTTATTCTAATGAGCAGAATCGTTTTTTTTTTTTCATCTTCCTCTCTTCGCTTCCTTACTACTTTAGAAATAATACCAAAGTACTGGATTTCATACGATACATAATTTTGCATCTTGTTGTCCGTTATTGACAATACAATTATGTATAAATGCAGTGTACACTATGTAGACTTATACTCTTCTTTAAGGGCCCACACCTTTAAAGGTTCAAATGCAAAGCCTGCTATCAATGACTGTACCAACCACTCCCAATTAATTATCAAAAATGGTAAGTTATCCAAGCATGAAGAAGATCCTCCCGCAAACTGCTTCTGATTTGTCGATTCGATTAGGTCTGGTAAATAGTCAACTTTATGATCTGAATAAAAATAACAGCAAATTGGACCTTTCGAATATTTGCGCAATTTTGTGGCAACGTTGATTATACTTCCGTATGAAAACTCTTCGTTCAAAAAGAACACTTTTTGGAAACCCAGGGACTTCAAAATAAAGACAAGACCAACATTGTCAACTGAACTTTTTTCGCTATTATCCACTAATATTGTTTCTCCTTCGAATAGATCGGCGTTCAACCCAATTTGGTTTTCAAGTCCAAAGCCTTTCCTCCAATTTTCAACAAATGGACATATATTTAGACTCAACGTACAGTTACGGTACGAAGAATCCCCAGCTGGAAGAAGATATGACATCCAGAATGAATTCCATCTTTCTCTATATTCTGGATTGTCGATGCAGTCAAATATAAAAGCGAAACTTAGTATTGGCCACCCCAAAGCCAGGCACTGTAAATATTTTAACGTTCTTATTTGTTTTGTAGAAAGAAGCGCAACAAAATTGAACTTTTTGACTCCAGATCTGAAGGTCATAGAGTATGATCCTGATCCTGGATGACCACATTTAGAAATAGATATGTATTTTTCAAATTCGGATACAATTGTAGCTCCATTATCTTTAAGAAAGCTTTCCACTTTTGACAATTGCTCATCACTTAAATGATCATTTGATCCAGTTGGCATAGTCATGAGAAACAAACAATTTTTGAAGCACCCACCACTTGCAGCATTATGTATTTTGGCTCGTTTCGATCTGTATTCAGACCCATACCTTTTTACGCAGTCTTCCACAAAATTATTAAAAGTTAATTCATCATCAAATATTCGGTAAGGATATTTTCCATACAGGGAACCATTGAGATATAACCTTTCGATATTAACTTTAATCTCCCGACCCAAAAGTGCGGGATAGTGTCTTCCACCTTTGGAGCCTTTTGCCCTATACCTTCTGATATATGCAGTATTATATCCGCGACAGCAAGTAACCTCAGATTTTGATGGTTCCGTAGAAATCACATATTCAAGTCCCGTAATTTTGAATTTGTATTTTTTCATTCCGTCATATTTAACTATATCACCAACACGCAGGAAAGCCGGCGCCAGAATACAACTTTGATTTATTTCCCAACTTCCGCTAGAATTGTTCACGCTAAACATGGCAGTATTATCAGCTGCTCTCCAAGCCTTTGTAATTTTGAAGATATTCATGCACGTACCATCTGTTACAAGTATGCTATTGAACGGCTCATAAGAGTAAATATCAAAATCTTCTGTTGCTTCTTCTTGCCTTAAAATACCCTCTGGGATTGAAGCCAATGAATGCTTAGAGGAATTTTGCTCTTCAACATTCTCATCCAAAGTTAAATCGTCAGTTTGCATGCAGCTGTTAATGTATGAATTTACCCTAGAGTTTATGTCTTGTCGGGATACCACGTTGTGGCTAATATCCTGTTGTAACTCTATTTTGGAATCTGCATTTTGTGGAGACCCCACTTCAATTGGCGTTTTCTTCTTTTGGTTCTTATTATTGTCATCCTCGCGTACCTCAATATTGGCATTCGCAGCTTTTGCATCGCTTTCATCAATATTAACTCCTTCCTGAGCAGGCTCATTCAAAATATTTTTTTTGGCTTGTTTTGTATCCAGTTGGGATGGGTTATTGCATGTCTGTGTATTAGATGAACTCAATATGCTTAAGGTATCCTTCATAGCAATATCACCCGATTCAGAAATCTTTACAGCCAGTCTTTTCTCGTTGCTGCTTGTTATATTGTTATCTATCCTAGTGACCTCGGTCTGTGTCTTCTCATCGGTTTCCTGAATTCTCAAAGTTTCTGGATACATTTGATTATCCAATTTGTCATTCCCGCTATCCGATATAACTTCTGTTGATTGCAAAGACTGTTCAATTTGAAAACGAGTCTCCTTAGGAAACGTAGACGATGCAGATTTTTCTCTTGCAATGAGCTGTGTAGATTGTTGAGAAACACTTGGTGTTACTCCTGGAGAACTTGCCACAAGAATACGCTCACTCTCATTGCGATCTTCGTTATCACTTATGATGCCTCCCTCATCCATTCTTAATCTTCCATCTTGGCTGGCAACAACTTGAGTATCGTGAGGTAAACTAAGATTCACGATACTCTTGGCAAAAGCTTTGTGATGTATTTTATCAGAGCCATCCTGCGTAGCCTTCCCTTGAACCACATTATTGTCTATTTTTTCATCAACTTTCAAAGGTGAAGTCACAGTATTATTTCCAGAATTTGGAACCTGTACATCATCGGATCCATCCATGCTTAAATCGCCGTGTAGGATTGGCTGATCAAAGTCGCCTGTTGTATCGTTTATCTCACTCACAACAGAATAATTTGCACGGTCAGTTCCTATTTTCCCACTTGAATTCTTTTCATAGACGTTATCATGTGGCTTTTCATGCTCATTGTCTATGTCTTCTAGAATACCTTTATAACTAACTGCACTATTAAAGTTTAGCTTTATTCCTGAATCCATCGTTGAGTCTCTTTCTCCATCATCATATTCAGTTCCTTCTTCTTGCTTATCCAATACAATTCCAAGTTCAGTATCATACTCGAATGGTGTATTCTGACCTTCTCGTAGTCGTCTAAATATTTCTGCACCCGAAGTTGGAGAACCGGTATTGCTCATTTCCTTAGATGTCGCTGTGGCTGAATCGGGACTTTCTGGAAGTTGCATCTTGGCCAAAGGTGTCGATAATGCAAAGTTCTGTTTTAAAATATCATCTTCAAGTACGGATTTCGATTTTGGGGTATGTTGATTCTTGGGACTTTCTAGAGGTACATTAGAACTTTTAGAGCTTTCAAGTACGTTCCCTTCACCATCAAGATACTTGTTAGTGTTGTCACCTGGTTTCACACCCTTCTCTAAATGTACTTGTTCCTCTAATTTCAATAATGACTTTTTATGATATGCTGATCCGTCGGTTCCTGATTCATTTGTTAAATCATTGCTTTGCAAATCATCACGCATCTGCTTAAAAAACTTACTCCTAGTTACTCTTGGTCGAAGCATTGTTAGCGTATCGTCAAATGGTGGAATTGGATCGGAAGATATTTTTGATGTTTGTGTATTCGCTATAATCTTGTTACTGTCCATTGAAGATGATGACGTCTTTCCATTTTTTGATGATGCAATAACTTGAGTATCGTCGGACATATCAATAAATAAATATGACCAAATATGCCTCTAAGAAAAGCACACTGGTCAATGTACAATTTCTATGTGGCCTGTAAGTATGTCCTGGTACTATTTGTCTACTTGATTACTGATTAAAGAGAGATTTCGATTGTGTTTGATTTTTGTGTGTGAATTAATGGATAATGAAATTATTTCAATCGACTACTACAGTCGCGTCGTTTCTTTTCCAATTACGAAGATTCAGACCGGCATTCTCAAAATTGAAAACCCATGAAATGTATTGTAACTTATTTGTTGTAATATGTACAGCATTAGAAACAAAAGAGTACAAAGTTGTGAGTCATATTCTCTTTAAAATGTTAGATCTTTTAAATCACATTAAATTATTCCATATCATCGAGCGCTAAATTTTTGATCTTCCTTTCACAGCCCGATTTTAGGTTTTCCTTCTTTTGTGGAAATCCTTCATTCACGAAGGTGCCGGCGCTTAAAAGAGCATTCTTTTCAATAATTAAACTATGTAAATGATACATTTGATTAAGTGTAAAATACATAAATGCATATCAATTAGTTGGCTATTAAGAAGAAGACCAATCAAAAATTACTTCCTAACTTTGCTATAATGAGTTCGTTAATGATTGCACCTCCAAATTTGAGTTTGGACAGTACTGATGCCGAGAAAATACTATCTACTCAAAATGCTTCAATGCTACTACATCTTGATTTGTCCACATCAGATAGGCTTCAGTTTGCAAAAGTATTTGCCATTAAAGGAAGAAAGCAAGCTGCACTCAGAGAAATTGCCACTGCATTAAAATTAGCATCGCTCAAAAATAAGCCACAAACACTTTATGAGGCTGCAACACTTTTGGGCTCTATGGGACTTTCTGAGCAAGCCCTTTATTGCTGTTATGAAGCAAAGGAACAATTAAAAGCTGGACCACTAAATAAACTGCTAGAGGACACGTTTGAATGTATTATTAAGCAAATTACTGAAGATAAGATAAATCCGTTTCAAGAGCAAACGGACAAACTGACTTTACTGAGAAAACGCGCACAAAATGAAACTAGATTACTTGAAAAACTAACAAATATTCTTGGGGATTATAGATCCATAAATGATAATAGTTACGCCTCCAATGTTGTCAAATGGTATGCCCAATATTTAAGTATGGACTTGAAAATGCAGCAGATTAAAGATGGTGCAACCTGGACGTTTTTGGAGAGGGAATATTTTGCAAAGCAGCTAGTTCTTAATATTTCTGAATCAGTGACGTCATCCGCCTTTTATAGGAACATTTTAAATAGCTCTGAATTGGAAGACAACATGATTCTTGTTCGTTATGGCTTGTCCATATCAAATTCAAAGGCTAAGTTGATGGAGCATGTCAACAATCTCACTGAATTGTTTAATGAACTTTGCAGAAATAATATTACGTTTCAAGAAAAGGTTTCTGCATACTCATTCGCTACTCAAAACTACTATCTAAGAGGACTCAGGGATTATTATAATGGTGATGTAAGTAATGCTCTGAATAGTTTTCAAAAGATCAGTAATTTTACGATGGAATGGTTTTTCAATCAACATATAGGGGTAGGACTTTCAAGAGCAGAAAAAGAGGTTCAATTTTCTGTAGAAGCAATCTCGATCAAAGTTGCCAGCTCCTCAGCATGTTTCATGTTAATATGCATTCTTAAAATGATAAGGGGAAACAACTTAAAAGAGGAACTCGATAGATATGAGAACTCGCTTGAGACAATATCGAAGACAATTAATTGTATCATATACTGGAGCTCACAAGTTGGAAGTAGCTTCAATCATACTGAAAGCTATATGGCTTTAGGTAAAGTTCACGAGCTTCTTGCCATATTGAAATCAGATGAGTTTCATCTGCAAAACGAACTTTCTTCTTTTAGGCTTGCGCTAAATAAGGATCACCTTGAAAAAGCTATCTCCAGTTATCAGGATGCCTTAAGATTCTGCTGCAAAGATGATCCTGCAAAGGTGAGACTTTACAAAAGAATATTATGGGCAATTCTTGCACATGGTGGATTGAAAATGTCAGCCTTCTGGGTGCTGAAATTTGTGACTGATCTTTCTTCTCTTGAAAGTGACTGCTCTCTAATTAGCCATGAAGATCAAACGTCTCTTAATGAGGATTATTTCATGCTTAATTATGATGCTACATCTAACGTCGAAGCCCTCACTTCATTAATTTATCACCAGCGGACTTCCCTAATGTCAATCTGTCGAGCTACCAGTTGTAAGGAAAGTGGATATCACACATCTCTTCCCGAATTTTTGCTTGACCCAGGTTGCACGCAAATGTACTCAAAAGATGAATCCCAGAATGAAGCAGTTTCATTGATGAGTCCCACCTTCAAAGGAATATTAAAGCATGGAAGTTATGAAAGGGAGAAAAGCAACTTCAATTTTACCAATGGCATAATGAAAGATGCCGGAATCGATAAAATGAGCAAGAAGGATAAAAGTGGACGGATTGCCAATTTTATGAATACATACTGCACATGCAAATGTCAATAAATAATACACACCAACCAATGGCTTTGTTAACAACAACCCCTGTAATAATTGTATTTAATAGTACAAACACAACCAAAATGTATATTCACAGTAATCCTTAGGCATTGATGATGAGGTATGTAAATGAGTCAGCAGATGCGAGAACTGAAGGTCTCAAACATATTAAATTTAAGCACATATATTTCTAGTATTGGACATAGGATCAATATCTGCAAGTAAACGTGGATGATGATAATAGATACTGGTAAAAAATTGTACAGGAATACTTGGGCCTAAATTGAAGTAGACTTTCCGTTTCAGATCACTTGGTATCTGGATACGTTTGGCATTTATATTGATCCAAATCTCGTGCGGCTTCATTTGGAAATATTCCGAGTAAACGAGTGCGGAAGAAAAAAAAAATAAAATAATAATGAAGCGAGAAAGAAAATGAGATGAGGGTAAATGACGAGATGGGAGAAGCAAAAACAGCATTAGCCAGGCTTCATATTTAAACAGTATAAGCCATTTAACTATTAACGCTATTGAAAAGTACCTTGCATCCAACAAGCAGTGAATAGGGGAAGTGTTTTTTGTAAAGGCGACAATCTTGTTTTGTAACATTTGGCATAAGAAATGTCTGTCTCGAAAAAAGAAGGGGAAGTTAGCTTTTCACAGATCCTTGCCGGAGTAGAAGAAGCGGCAAGTAAGAGTACCACAAAAGAAGATGTGGTTTCTTTCTGCACAGTATTGGATATCTATATAGAGCAATTGTCAAAATACACGGATGATGAAAAAATCCAGTTTGTGGACACAATCAAGAAATTATTTGAGTCAAATCATGATCTCCTGTACAAAGCTTCATGGGATCTACCACAGTTATTCATCAATATTCTCGAATCCAATTGGATACCTCGGAGTGGTGGACTTCGGAATAATGTATCTGTTGTCAAATATATGGGACTTTTTGGGATGTTGGCATCCTATGGTGAACCCAAAAGTCTTTTGCTAGCGTGCTGCGAACAAATCTCCAAACTAAGGATTAAATCACGAAGTGAATGCAAGGATCTTAGCCATGACAGCCCATTAGATTTGGATGAATCACACCCAACCACTTTTGCCTTCTACTGTAACTTTGTTATTGAGTTTCACACCTTGCTAGAGGCAATAAATGTTTGTCTTCGGAGAAGTGTTAGTTTATGGCCATCCAAGTATTTAGCCACGGTCGTGACATGTCTCGTCAATTTTATCAAAACATCGCCAAGTGATCCAACATCTATTTTAACTGTTGTGCGGCGTATGTACACTTTCATACGTGATTATATCCCACCGGAATTACCTCAAAATGCCGATCTCCCTGCAAATGTGCAAGTTTCTGAGTTGCCCAAGATTGTCTCGGATGAGAACTATTTACAACGTAAGCTCCTCGTTTGGATGCTTTCTGTTCTTGTTGAAGGGCATACAAGACAACTTTGTACTCCCTTCGTTGCACTTTTGGCGTCTGGCTATCCACAGAAGTATGTAGAAGCAGAGTGGCCAAAATTGGAATTCATGGGCAGGTTTGTCACCCTTGGAATGTCCATGGACTTGGAGTACGATACTTTGCTTCAAAATGAAATAGACAGAGCAGAAAAGCTGTTCCCTCGTGAGAAGATTGCCGAATTTAAGACAAGTGATGACATATTGAAGGTTGTGATCGATGGTTTCAATGAGGATTTGCACCATGAGGCCGAGGAGATATCTTTCTCCGCCATTTCCACCATAATTCTATACACATGCAGTACTTTGGTTAGTAAGGAGAAATTCTCGACCGAACCTTTAAGGCTAATACCATTGGTGAAACTTCAGCTTCGGCTTTTTGTCCCGTTCAGCATCAAGCCACAGTTGATTCATTATACTGCTGTTACATGTGGTATGGTTTTAATGCTGGAGGCCATTGGCTCACATCATGATGAAAGTCTTGCAGGTCTTGCAGATCCTGGAAATCGCCTATTGCTGTCAACATATCTACAAAATCTTTCATCGATATGCCTCAACTCAGAGAATAAGGTTCTCATATCGTTTTTCTACAGATTTTTGGCTAAGATTCTAAGAGACTCGTCTGAAGAGATGGCATACTCTTTTTTGTTGGATACTATTCAGAGTTGTCCTTTCGAGAAATTACAGGTTGGTTGTATTACCATTCTTAAGGAATTGATGTCCAAGGATAAGGACCCTCGTAAATACAGCTCAACACTTCTAAACTACTCTGCCAGTGAGAATGCACGGACAAATAAGGTTGCAGGCAGTGCACCCGACATTTCGGATGGTGTGAAAGATCTTCATCTTACACCCCCACCACTTCCACCAAGAAATACGGCCAAGGGTGATAAATATATCAACTACACTTTAGAACGTGAGAAAAGCATACTTGATGTATTCGACCGCTCATTGACCGATTTCTCGAAAAGGCCAATACACGTCGGAGGAAAAATCTTGGCGTTTGTCAATCTTTTAAGCTCGCAAAGTGGCAAGTTCACGAGGGATGAGGTAGTGAAGAGATTTAGAGAGGTGGCTGAATTGGCCACCAAGTTGCAAGAGTGTAAAGAGCAAATTATAAATGGAGATGGTCAGAAAGTGGAAGAAGCAGGAGAAAAAGAAGAGAATGAGAAGTTACTTGATGATCTTGTCAAGCTTGGAAATATCCTCAACTCGTCAACTTCCAGAGGCCTTCAGTTTTACGAGGAATGAGGGGGGTATAATGTACACGGAATAAACGAGATAATGACATAAAGACATGTAAATTGAAGCTCGTAGTAGAACTGAATGGACAACTGTATATAAACCAGCAGGAAATAAGTAAGTATGTAAGTATGTATGTAAGGAAGTACCTAAGTTAGATGCGTCTGTAAAAGCAACGATTGCAAAATCATATCTCCCCCTTTCTCTGCTTGAGTGGACTTTCAGCCTCGGCCTGTTTCTGTCCACCGCTTGTCTCCTTGGATGTTCCTGAAGGAGTTGGAAACTCTACATAGTTCCACAATGCAGACGACTGGTTGGTCGATTGTCGCGACTGTGGACCACCCCGGCTTGGGCTCTCGCGTAACGGACTATGTTTATCGTTTGTATCTTTTTTGGGGGATGCAGTCGATCTTTCTTGGGAGGAATCCTGCCTCGTGAGCATCGGGCCACCGGATATCCCGTAATCCTGCTTAAAATCAGGAAGTGCGAGTGGTTTGATGGGTGAAGAAAGATTCGATGAGCCTCTAGTTAGCCTTGAAGGTGACAGGTTGATCGCCAACGAAAGAGAGCCTCTAAGAGTGCCGTTTTCTGCCGATGCTACTGCTGCCATATAGCCTAGAGCATCATGATTTTTTGACGGTGACCCGTTTCCGTTCATATTTCTAACGGGGGAGTTTGAAAGGCTGTTGAGTCCACTTATCGCACTGCTTAAGGCAGCATTGTCCGGGTTTGATGTCGGAGGAGGGTGGTGAAACTGCGAAAGAGCCGGTGGCGAAGGCTGTGTCAGTTGTGTAGCTGAAGCTCCATGCAAATTCAAATTCATATTAGAAGCGCCGTTCGTTCCATTGCTAAGAATGCTGCTTCCGTTGCTGGAATTGCGGCTGTGCTGCCCGTCTGTCTCCGAGCCTTCATCAGTGTCTTCTCTTTTTCTTTTTTGTGATGACGATCTTCTCTTGTGGTGAGATTTTGCCGCTGAAACCGGCAGGGGCTTCCTGCCTGAATCTGGAAGCATGTGGTTGCGCATTAGATGCAGCTGCAACTGCCTAGCAACGGACGTACCTCTTTTGCCCTTGTTCAACGTTCCATCATGCCATTTTTTCATGAATTCCCGCCTGTAGGCTCCACTTATTTGCCATTTCATGCCCTTTCCGGGCTCATCCGGCTTTCTGGGCACTTTCTCGAACGCCTTGTTTAGAGACAAGTTGTGCCGGATCGAGTTCTGCCATCCCTGCTTGCTGTATCTGTAATAAGCAAAATGCGAAGAAATCCACGAGTATATTTCCGATAGCGACAAAACCCCTTGTGGGTTAGAAAGAATGGCCCTTGTTATCATCGTCGCATACGAATAAGGAGGCTTCATGTCCTTTGCCTCCTCCCTCGAATAATCCTGATCATCTGTTTCTCCTTCAGACGTCTCGGTCATTGTTGAGCCGTTTTTGCTGTACATTTGAAAGGCCTTGATACCATTTCCGTTATTATAGTCGGTGCCTCTTTTCAAGCCATCACTTGTGAACCCGCCACGTCCAGAAGGCCCGTAATATCCACCTCCAGAAGTAAATATGCCTGTACGTGGTCTTTTGTCCGGATTATAATACCGTTGAAGACCTTTAAGAAACGAATCTGCAATACTTGGGGCTGCATCCGGTAAGATGAACATCATCTGCGTTCCGCCAATGTCCAAAATATTGCCGGATCCCAACACATAGGGTGCACCATAGGGCAGATTTAAACGTACACCATCCACTTTGATGCCGTTTCGTCCATACACGAACAATTCCCATCGTCTAGCATCCAGATTGTATTGTATCACTGCATGCCTTCTGGAGACCACTTTCGAAGGTCCCAGATCAATGTCAACGCTTTCCGAATTCGTGCTGTTTCCCCCCATGCCACTAACTCCTTCAATACTGTCCTCCATAGAAGGCGTATGGGAGTGTGAATGTCCGTGTAATGAATCAGTGCTTCTTCCTATGACTATCTTCAATGTCTTGACGTAATATGTCCACGTACGACCGGATATTTTTGCATATGCCTGAACCTCACTGTTGATATTCAGCTCGTTACTGAATTGCTTGGAAACATTGGTTGCAACCTGGTCAGTTGGCACTAATAGACGTTTTATGACCTGGTTAATAAGCTCGTTTGAGTCTTCGTATGAAAGCTGTTCAAGTTTTGTTAGTATATATGTCTCTGGATTCGGGTTACAAAGCCTAATGAATACATTGGAAGAGGAAGCATGTGGGCAAATTGAAACCAATTAACTTCAACATGGTGGATAAATCGTACACCAAACTAAAGCACAAATCAAAAACTAAATGGCTACACTTGCAACACAATTCTTCCAAAAAGCTTTTGTTTGTGTTTCACCACACACCTTCTTCCTATCATTGCTTCCTCGTTCAGACAAATTCTTAAGCTTGAATTTGTCATCGTGCTAAACTTACCGCATTAATCTCATCATAGCTGCGTTTGCGCTCGGCACACATGTTGCTGGCTTTATATTATTTGTTAGTGCAGCTGTCTGGCTGATATTGTCTGCAGCAAAAAAAAATAAGGCTTAGTGATGGCTCACTTACAAATTATGGTGTTGGCCGACAAGTATTTACCTCAGCAATATTTTTGTTTATTTATTTACCTTCCTTTATTTTCATCTGCAATTTTTTTGCCGATTTTTTTGTTATGCTTTTTTTTCATTTCAGTAGTGTTCCTTTTTTTTTTCGCCGATGATGCACTCACTACAGTAGAGACACGACGTTGGTTCCTGCTTTCCAATAGGTTTATTATTTCTACCTTTACTCCAATAACTCGGCCCTAATTGTACTTTTTTTTTCGCTGTCCTTCTTTCCCTATCAAAAATTCTACGCCGCGCAACGCCTGCCAAGTAGAGTGGTCTGTTTCTTCTCACTCGTTTAGCTGTTTAGCACATTATCTTCTGTATAAACTGAGTGTCAGTCCGCATTTAAGCATATTAGATATTAGCAATTACAGCTTTCTAGCTAAAACAATAGGCGGGATCCAACTTTCTACACATTCCTAATCGCTGCCTTGTTAAATATATTCGTCGTACAATAAAATAAGCCTTGGAGATTATTTCGATAAACACATCTGTTCAAACTGTAAACCCAAAGAAAATGTAAAATGTTATGCATGGTGCTTTTCACAGGATGCACCTAAAAAGAATGACGTTTATCCACTTCTTCTGATGTCTAATCAAATGGTGTTTTGAATGGATCTAATGACTTCAACCCGTTCTTACCATTTTCCGGACTCTTCTGTGTCTTTTCTTCTCTTTCACCATCTTTGCCTGCTGACTTTTCTACTGTTTCTTCATCTGCCTTTTTCTCTTTTTTTGCAACATCCTTGTCAGTGGCAGTAACCGCATTGTCCGTCTTGCTGTCATCAATATCCAACTCTAGTAAGATTCCATTCGATCCTGATCCTTCCTTTTTTTCCTCTTCATTGACCGTTTCGGCTTCACCTACTGGTACAATTCGAACCGGGATATTAAGTCCCCTTTTCTTCATTGTTCCAGACCTGCTAAGTGCCTCTTCCTTCTTTCTCTGAAATTCTTCATTGATTTTCTGTATACTCTCAGTATCAGAATCAAGAAGATCTGAATCTGTATCTGACTCTGAATCAGACGCCAGGGGTTCCGATTTCTTTTTCAACACTAACGCTCCAAATGGAGTCTTGTCTAGGTTTATTTTATCGGAAACTTTCCCTGATGTAAATATTGAGGCCGGCTTACTGCTTTTATTCACTTTAATACTTGCTGCCTTTTTATCTTCCTCCTCCTCTTCCTCTTCTTCTTCCTGAATCACCTCCTGTTGCAAGTTAGTCTTCATACTGTTTTCACCCAAAAGGCTCTTCTCAGTTGATGCAGTCTCATCTGTTGTAATTTCAGGCTGGGTAACTTTGATTAATTGTGGATGTATACCTTTGGATGCCACTTGACCGGCATGAACAGAAGCCTCATCAATGCTGCTTAAAAGTGTATCTTTAGAAAAGACACTAGCTGCTCTGGTAGAATGCAGAATTCTCCTTCCACGTCCAGCACTGATTTTAACACCTGGAATGTATGCAACATTTAACACGTTTGATGCCCTAGTCATGACAGAACTTCTTGAAGAACTTATTTGTGACATCCTTTTGCTTTGCTTCTTGTCCTCCCAGTCATCTCCAAACTCATCTCCATCCAATGGATCTTGATCATCCTGTTCCTTATTCCTATATCCAAACCGCATTCCAAAAAGGGTTGAATCTGGATGTTTCTTTAACCACCATTTGGTGTATATGAGATAACCAGTACCTGCTATCAATAGAACTGCAAACACTAATGATCCAATTGCTATTCCGCTTATTTTCGCCCCACTAAGTCCAGAATTTTTTGATGAGTTTAGAGTTGATGTTAACTTTGTGCAATATGTCTTTGGACAGACATCACAGGTTTGCGTTGTCATCACACACTGTTCATCATCCTTGCATGTAGGACATTTTGGTGCATCACCACATGACACGCAATTATCATCACTTGTCGATGATGTCGATCCTGGACTTCTTTTGAGGAAAATCGGAACTTTCCTCTGCTCTTTTGGATCTAGGGCCACCATTTATGATTTAAAATATGTTCGAATGCCAGCGAAATATCTCCAGGTCTAGTCTTTAGATTATCCTCGGATAATTCAGCAGCGTATCCCTAATCTCGATGTTGATAGTTGTCTGTTAAATAAATATATGTCTCCTTAGTATTCCACGTTTACTTTTGATAGAAATGACCAGCGGATATAGCCAATATCTGGAACAATGCAGGGTATTCTTTGAGTCTATACGATACAAATACGCTCAAGTTTCAACTGTTTCAAGAAAAGTGAGGCACGCACTAAACTGAAAGTACTTCCCCCTTCTTAGATTAGATATCTCCAGATTGAACGGAATGATATGAGAGGAGTCGACTGACTAGGAGAGACGCGATTCAAAAAAAAAATAAAAATAAAAAAATAGATCAGCTGGCTAAAAATAGCATGATGAAATCCGAAAAAAATAATAAATCAATGAAGTGAATAAATAATTACGCCAACATGAAACTCATTTCGACTAAGTAGTGATTAATTATTACGACATAATAAGAAAAAACTTTAGTAATAAACAAAGAAACAAATTTGTACAAATTTGTGAATACATCTAGAACAACCTTAATTGATGACCTTATCTATGTGTAGAAAAGCCAGGCTATTGTGATCCAGGCTGAATATTAGCTTACAGCATCGGCCGGATTAATGTGGAAAGTAAAGGCAAAAGCACGAATATAGACATTACTTAGATCAGAGTTATCCAGTCTTATCCATTTTTTATCCATACCTCAAGCAGCGCTCGGATTTGGCACTGTTTAACATCAGAAATTGTACGGAAGGTTGAATTTTCCTCCTTCCTGCTTGACAGAGCCATTTAGTGCTCCGTTAGGATTTCCGTCCTGTCCTACACCCGTGGAGTTGTATATGTAGCCTTGTTGTGGTTGGGGTGTTGTTTGTTGTTGTTGTCTTTGCTGTTGCTGTTGCTGTTGTTGACCATGTTGTTGTTCCTGCTGTTGTTGTTGTTGCTGTGGATTTTGTTGTTGATTCTGCTGTTGCTGGTCTTTTTGTTGTTGCTGAACACCATCATGTGAATCCCAGATTTGTGCACCTTGCGTAATATACGGCTGCTGTAATGGAAGTGTCGTATTTGGCTGAGTAATCTGGAAATTCTGAGGTGATGCTTCTGATGAAGATGCAAACGCAGTTCCAGGCCCATTTGATGGTGAACTTGATGTTTCCGCTTTCGGATTGGCTGCTGAATGCCCTCTATCATGCTTCGAATGGCGTGAATGCTTTCGTTTCGGCTTTTCCGGGACTCGCGGCACAATATCGATCAAGAAGTCAAACATGTCAGATTTCTGTAATGCAGCGGCAATGTCCGATTTCTGTAACGTTCTCCGCTTGTTCTCCTCAGCATGAATCCAGGCCCTCATTGTGAGCTCGGTTATAAATATATCGCAGCCCTTGGCAAACAAAATAGGCGCCTCGGCCGAGATCATCTTAACATCCTCATCTGTCTTCATCACCTTCTTAATTCTTGCAAGCGGAAGTTGGTGATTCTTGAAATTGTAGTTCTCCTTCTCGATCGAGTTGATTGTATCCTGCCAATACTGCATCATCAGATTTTTGTACTTTCCTTCTAACCCCTGGCCAACATTTGCAAATGCTCCCGATGGATTTCTCATCTCATCTTCTTGTTGATCTTCCACCGATTTCTGCTGCTGCTGCTGCTGCTGCTCCTGTACTGCCGTGTTCTGTTGTGCCTGTTGTTCAACGCTTAGAGTTCCCACATTTGCACCACTTAGTCCAATACCACTTTCCAGTCCGGGAACGCCAATTTCGTTTGTACCGGGTAAGTATGTCTGTTGATGTTGTCCGATTTGACCTTTCCCGGGTTCTTGCACTTGAGACTGCCCTGCACCATTTGCCTCCTTCTGTTTTTGGCCACTAATTTGGCTTCTTCCGGCTGCATTTTCCGAATTAAACGTTTCGTTGTTATCTCCGGTATAATTCTGATGGTTGAAATCATCCTCATAATGCTGGTAATTCTGAAAATCTAAGTCCCCGTCCATCTTGTAATCTGCCCATAGAATATTTCCGTAGCTATCCGTGTATTATCCAACGTTCCTTTATCCAAAATGTCCTGATACCTTCTCTTGGCTCTTTTTCTTTATACTAAATCGACACTGACGTTTACCACAGCCTTCTTTTTTATTTTCAAGATGAATAATTCCCACTTCTCAAAGTTTGGCGTACCCGCTGTTTCACTAGTACAACCTTGCTGAAATCTGAACTTGGAGGTTTGTTTTATTTGCTCTTTTGTGCCTGTAGGGGACCCTTGTTACGCATACATCTTATTATAGTAATTTCACTGAAAGAATAATATATAGTTAAAGGGGAGCGAGGAAGAAAACAATCGGGGTAATTTTTTTTTTTTTTTTTACCGGACTCAATGACATATGACGACAAAGTTGCATATCACACGGATTTTGGAATTTGTACATATTTATCGATGTTGAAAGGTTCATCCACTCCTATTCCAACAAGCATTGATGTGTTTTTTTGTATATTTATCCATTTGATGCTTTATTTAGATTTTTCAGTTCATTATTGGCCCCTAATTTTATTTGTTTTGAAGGTTCATTTTAATATCCTTCTCCTTTTTCGGTTTATTTGGTATTTCTAAAGAAAGTGTATATCCTCGAAACTGATTTTCGAAGATTATTCCAATTTTTATGAAGTTTGAAGGCATTATAGAAACATTCTTACTTTTGCTGAGACCTCTTTTCGCTAATGGTACCGTGTCTAGTCATTCTAACGAAATGTTTACCTACTTGCCTTAACTATAAAAAGGTATTGCGTCCCACAATTTGCTGACGTAATCAGGCTGCGGAGAAGTGCGGCGATCAGAGTTTTCTGCGGGTGCATAGTTGAAGTTGAGAAGAAAAGCCTCAGAGAGAAGAATGCAAACGGAAATTCTTATATTTTCATAAATCACAGTATTTGTCAGGTCGAGACAAGAAATAAATAGGATACTACGTCAGAGGTTGCACGTTGCAGGGGTACCTATCTTTAGAGAGAGTAATATTTGCAGTTTTATATTCATTGAAGCTTTTTCTTAGGCATTTAATCTGAAGTGACTGATAGACATTTGCAAGCTAAACAATGCCAACAGTAAACCCCTTTCAGTCTTTTGAGGGTGCCGTTGGACATGATGAAGCAACAAAGGAGCACAGACAAACTTTTGAAGAACTATACGGAGAACCAGAGAATTTTTTGGAGGTTGATGTCGTGAACCCAATTACACATGGTTCAAAACCTTCCAACATGTATACAGACTATGAGATCATTTGTCGAACGAACATACCGGCATTTAGGAAGAAATACTCCAAGGTGAGACGCAGATACAGCGATTTTGATTCGTTCAGAAAGGTTTTACAACATGAAAGTAACAGAGTTGTTATTCCCAAGCTTCCAGATAAGTCTATTCTGACATATTCGCAAAGATTTAATGACGAATTCATAGAGGAAAGACGGCGTGGGTTGGAGAAGTTTCTCAACATGGTTGCAGGTCATCCACTTTTACAGACAGGCTCCAAGGCATTGATTTGCTTCATTCAGGATGATAAATGGGACAAATCTCGGTTTATTTAACACAACACCAGGAGACGGTTGCTAGTGTAACAAGCACAACTGCCTGTAATTAGTATTTAAAAGGCAATAGACTGGTGCTCGAGTGAACGTGTAAGTGTAAGAAAGTGTATGTATGCTGTTAGATGTAATGATTGAAAAAACTGATAAGCACCGATATGCGTAATGGTAGTGGTATTACGTAATCCACAGGAAGCCTAGGGCTTATATTTTCATTTCACATGATGTTGAGCCGGGGAATAACGGCTATATTAGGCGGGAGGTGAAACGTTTGAAACGTTTGAACAAATGTGAAAAATAACACACCATCAGATCAACATTGAAATATTGAAAATGCGGTTGTCTCGTCTTCCGGATCGTGGCAGCTCGATCGGGAATTAAAATTTCTTCGATATTCTTTTGAGGCCGGCGCGGAATTAATTTATTTAACTCCTAGTTTGTGTGTTGTTTGCCACACAAAAGAATTCAAAAGAATTCCCATTTATAATGGGTTGGCTCGTTTACACTTGGCAAATTTTTTTGCATCTTAATTGACAAACACTACAACTAAAAAACTTTCCCTGGCATATGTCTTTTATAGTAGCTAGCAGGAGTATACGTGGACATATTCCGATTCGAGCACTTGCACTTTCACATAATACTAGTTTTAAGCAACCAGTTCGAGCAATTGCCACTTATTTGCACCATACACAACACAGGCCAAGCTATAACACCTACAAGAAAGGATTTTCCAGAAACAGTTTTCTTTTACTAGCCGCAATGCCTCTCATGACAATTTCAGACTCTGTCAAGGACTCACTTACCAAGAGTGAAGTTGTTCCTACAGTTATTCACGACAAGTCTTTTCTACCAAAGGGCTTTTTGACCATCCAGTATGATTCAGGTAAGGAGGTCGCATTGGGTAACAACATCCGGCCCGCCGACTCCAAGAACTTGCCTAGGATTGACTTCACTTTGAATCTTCCAAGCGATGCTTCTTCCACTTTCAATATTTCTAAGGATGACCGTTTCACTCTTATTGTTACCGATCCTGATGCACCAACCAGAAACGATGAAAAATGGTCCGAGTACTTGCACTATCTTGCAGTTGATGTGCAATTGAACACTTTCAATGCCGAGAATGCATCCTCAAATGACCAATTGAGTACAGCTGATCTCAAAGGTAGGACTTTGTACCCATACATCGGTCCAGGACCACCTCCAAAAACGGGAAAACACAGATATGTGTTTTTGCTTTACAAGCAGACTCCAGGTGTCACACCAGAAGCTCCAAAAGATCGTCCAAATTGGGGTACTGGTATAAGAGGCGCAGGTGCTGCTGAGTATGCAGAAAAATACAAGTTGACACCTTATGCTGTCAACTTCTTCTACGCTCAGAATGATCAGCAGTAGATGTGAAGATGACGTCGATCGTCCCGGATGCTACTTTTTTTTTCCCGCAATTCTCTGATAGAGACGGTGCTTTTCATCACCCTTGCCTATTTACCGAACGGCCAATTATGTTATATAACTTTTGCTTTAATGTGACGTTATTGTTATTTATAGCACACGTAGAGGCTGTTAAAGCGTATTTACGAGTTTGGCGATTTTTCTCTACGTGTACATTTTGGAGAGAACAACGACTTCATTGTTAATGAAACCCAATCAAGATTTACAGCTGTCCGGACCTGCCTTGAGAATATTTTTGTAGGTGTCCGATAGTATTTGTAGTAGGCATCGGATGTCTCCGTTATCCCGGTATCAGGAAAGATGCACTATTGAAATGTTGGAAAATGATTCCAAAAAGGGAAACAATCGTTCAGTAGTTTGCTCAATGCTGCATGTATTTACCCCGCGAATAGTTGGCCGTTCGGTTGCAAATGAGCCAATCACAACAACGCAGATATCGTAGAGGACAATTGTTTGCTTGATTGATCCAGATGCATAGCTTACAGCATTCAAGAATCATAGATTTAGCAATTGTAAAAGGGGAGAAAAATAAAATAAAAATTCAAGACAACCGAAATCTTAGAACCAGCCTCCATCGCACCTGAAAATGATAATTGGCGCTAAATGATACTTCTAGAACCTGAAACATGCAACCGGTAACTTTATTCGGAACTCACGCCCTCGCTTGCCGATTAGTGCACGGCATTATTTTTCGCCGGGCCTTAGTCGGGAAACAGCGGAATCGTGGTGTACGGAGGCAAGTCCGGCGGACAAACGGTACCGATAATCATCATACCGGCACGATTCGATTAGCATTGAGTCAACAAAGAATTAAAAAGTGGACAGAATTAGAGTACGAAACAAAGTAATTTTCCAGCCATTCAAAAAAAAAATACACATTTTATCTTCTATTGTGGGAATGTCCGCTCTAAAGATCATTTTCCAATCGAGGATTCGAGAATGTCCAAGCACGGGAAGTTCGGAAGAAATTTTATGCTCTCTTTCTAAATGATGCGGGAAGAAATTGGCAGCCGGCAGAAGCCAGGATGGAGGCAACGTATTTGGCTTTTTTCCGGGTGCGACATGTAGATTAAGCTGTAGCTAAAGAGTAGGGAAAACCAAATTGGACACATGGTACTATCGGAATTCCGACGCCGATGATATGAGAGAAAGCAAGAAGAAAAAAATGGAGAAAATGTTTACAGTGTGAAGCCTGGTTTTTTGAATGAAGAGGGGACGGCAATAGCAGATCAAGTAATAAGTAAGAAATAAACTTTAGCTGTGCCAAGTACATTACAAGCGTTCAAAGTTGTAGAGAGAGGGGGGGTGTATGGAAAAAAAATCACGTGTTAGCATAAAGACAGACAAAGCGAGGCGAGAAAAAAAAGGTCAGTTGCATAGCATAATGATTAGTATGGACGCAAGCAAGTTGGAATTAAGATTCAGATCTGAAAGATGAAGATTAAAGCCTTGTGCAAAGGACAGGTGATGCGTTTAGAAGTTGAGCATGAGCTCGGATACCGTTAGGAGAGGGTGAAAAATAAGTAGAAAAAGGAGTTTTCCTATTGTGCCATGACTCCCGGCCAAGGGAATCCCGAATGCGGCGGATGAATAATTCCACCCCCTAAATTTCAGAAAATTTGAATCGCCCGCCTGACGGATGAATAACACCGCGAGAGCTGATTCACGAATTCATTGATAGGGCACAGGTCGGAGAGCGAAAAAATTTTGGAAAATAAATTCATCTGGAAAATTTTGGAGGAAGGAAAAATTATTTCATTGGCAATACGCGATTGTTGGAAAGCAATGCAGTCCGAATGCGTCCATGTTTGTCAGGCTGATTCCGGCAAGAGGGTAGCCGTGGACCAATTAGAGGACGGAACGAGCCAGAGAAACGCAATCGGAAGCCCATCTCAGAGGGATTTTTCCCGTCCAAGAGTTTGTCGTAACGGGCTTGCATTGCCCTTATCGGTGATTAACATATTATGTGAACCGAAGTTGTGTTTTGGAATTGATGCAAAGATGTCGGACATGACGAAATCCTTGCTCCCGCTCGGCCTCACGCTGAAAAAAAAAACAAAAAACACAATGTAAAACCTAATTGCATCAGAGTACACCCCCTCCCCCCCTATGGGCACAGTTATTATCTAGTGCACAATGCAGGAATCCGAAAATTGAGAAAATAACAACGCACTCTCCGCTTTGAGCAAAGCACACCATTTTGGAAGTTTGCCGTCACTTGTGCGAAAATCGCTCGGATTGCAGTTGTCATAATAATACCGAACAGCCTCTCGTGGGCTATATAAATATGCGAGGTTCCGCCTCAGATTAGTGATTGGATATCCCGTTGTTGGTTTGCGTCGTTTTACTTTTTCCCTTCTCCTCCCTCTCCAAGGAAGTTTGAATACTATTATCCTAGATATAGCATTTCTCCCATAAAGTTTTTCACATAATGGCTGCTCCACAAATTCCAAAGACCATGAAGGCCTGCGTGTTCGACAAGAACGGCGGCCCAATTGTGTACAAAGAAGTCCCAGTTCCAAAGCCAAAGTCAAACGAGCTTTTGATCCACGTTCTCTACACTGGTGTGTGCCACACTGACTTGCACGCATGGAAAGGAGACTGGCCTCTACCAGTTAAGCTTCCATTGATCGGAGGTCACGAAGGTGCCGGTGTCGTTGTTGCCATGGGTTCTGAGGTTAAGAACTGGAAGATCGGTGACTTTGCCGGTATCAAGTGGTTGAACGGCTCATGCATGAGTTGTGAATTCTGCATGCAGGGTGCCGAGCCAAACTGCCCAATGGCAGATCTCTCTGGTTACACCCACGATGGTTCTTTCGCCCAGTACGCTACTGCTGATGCCGTCCAGGCCGCTCGTATTAGACAGACCACCAAGTTGGACGAGGTTGCTCCAATTCTCTGTGCCGGTGTTACTGTCTACAAGGCTTTGAAGACTGCTGACTTGAGACCAGGTCAGTGGGTTGCCATTTCCGGTGCTGGTGGTGGTTTGGGTTCCCTTGCCATCCAGTACGCTAAGGCCATGGGTCTTAGAGTGTTGGCCATCGATGGTGGTGACGACAAGGCTAAGCTCTGTACCGACTTGGGTGCTGAGGTCTTCGTTGACTTCACCAAGAGCAAGGACATCATCAAGGATGTTGTTGCTGCCACCCACGGTGGTCCACACGGTGTCATTAACGTCTCTGTGTCTGAGAGAGCCATTTCCCAGTCTACCGAGTACGTCAGAGCTCTTGGTAAGGTTGTTCTTGTTGGTTTGCCAGCAGGTGCCGTCTGCAAGTCCGCTGTCTTCAACCAGGTCGTCAAGTCTATTGAGATCAAGGGTTCTTACGTCGGTAACAGAGAGGACACTGCCGAGGCTTTGGACTTCTTCGAGAGAGGTTTGGTCCGTTCTCCATTCAAGGTTGCTCCACTTTCCACATTGCCTGATGTCTTCAAGCAGATGGCTGAGGGTAAGATCTTGGGAAGATATGTCTTGGACACTAACAACTAAGCTCTTGTCATTTCTTGCGCTTGAGGTCTTTATAGTTTGAGTTAATGAATGAATGTTTATGTTAAATGGAAATTTGTTTCTTGTAGTTTTTGGGATGTAGCATCAATTGGATTGAGAGTTTCATCGAATGTATTGCTGTTATTAGCTTTTGAGCATTCTCTAATCCTGCTTGCGAGTAAGGATCAGTTTGTGTGTGATAACACAATTCCTAATCAATGAGTTATTAGTGCATCAATAAAAATGTATGTAAGGGGTGATGCCTAAGTGAACGTGGTTGATTGCTCCTCATTGTTACTTTTCAACCTATCAACCCAGTAGTTTTTTATTTCTCACCTACCCCATCAGCATCTTTCACACTTCTTTGATATACTCCTTGAAATCCAGAAAGACTTCTCTCTGTCCAAGTAAACTGATGGTGATTGGTCACTGCTGCAAATACAGAAAATGTCCTTCATATCAAAAACCTACTGTAGCTACCAGAAATCTTAGTGAGAAATTGCAGCTACGATATTCAAAGCACGTTTTTTATCCTTACAATGCCCATTTCATCATCTCTCGTCCTGTTTCTTGCTCCTTTGTATCGTGTATCGTCCTAGTGTCCCGCACTAACAACACTTAGCATCTCCAGCTCGTACACACCCGTACACCACTTCATGCGGACATCGATTAGATTGAATCAAATAAATTCTGAGGCAATTGAATTTCTCTACCCGATTCCCATTAAGTACTTCTCACACAAGAAGATAAAAGCCACCTGTATAAAGTACAGAAAGATGGTGAAACTCGGAGAATCGGAGAACGCAAAGGTGTCCTTCAACAAGTTGGTGGACCCGGACGATTCCTTTTTCGATACTGTCTATAAAAGACTGTTCAGATATGCAGCACCGAATCTTTTCATATGGGGAACATTAGCACCGGCACATGATGCCCTTTTACCGCGGGCAACAATGGCATGTATACAGCTGGGAGTTGGTGCAGTGACGTTGTACGGAGCGTTCCGGCGGTTCAGCCCTTCGGTTAGTGTATCGAGAAGAAGATTCACTAGATTAGCATGCTTATTTGCCGGATCTGGATTGACAGTAACTGCACTCAAGGAGTTGGCATGCGATCTAGAGCCGAACTCGAACCCTCTCTACATTGAAATCAAGCTGGCGCGGGAGTTTAACGCCGAAAAACCAACAAAATTGTCGTTTTCTTCGTATTGGAACGGACCGAAGAATTTCATGCCTATGAACAACGCACAATACTGGAAGATGATATATTCGCTGGATCTCAACCAGATGATGGCCGACCAGTACGAGGAGTCGGATCTCATGCAGAAATATAGGGGCTTGCTTGAGAAGTTCCGGAATGAGAATGTGTCGATAGAGGAAATCCTTACAGACAAGATTTCTGATGCTGTGAGAGCTACCAGCAGCTCGAAAATCGGCGATTACAAAGATGTACGTGCTCCATTTGAGCTTAACAGCGTTGATAACAAGAACAACTTGAAGTCAACGACTCTCGGGACGTGGTTTGCAAACCACCCGGTGGATAAACTACAACTGTCTGAGTACGGTGAGTATTTGGATTACGAATTTCCTCGCATGAAGCTGGATGACCAAAAGGAGGCCAAGAAATGAGACTTCCAGCCCAATTTTTTATGTATGTACATCCTGTCAATATTAAAACATTTTACATTAAGAAAGAAAAAAACAAATATTAAAAAGCCCAAAAGACTTCAGTACCTTCTGGCACCCAGAGGAGCATTGTTAGCACCACTTCTGTAGTTATTTCTACGGAAACCTCCACGTCCACCACGTCTGCCTCCATATCTTCCTCTTCCTCCCCATCTTCCACCTCTATTTCCACCACGGCCACCTCTGTGATCCATAGCTTGCAATTCTTCTGGAACTTCCTGCTTTGCTTCACGAAGAACAACGATCAAGTCATGTGCTTGATGAGAGTTGTCTCTTGTGAAAAATGTCACTGCAGTTCCTTTAGCGCCGGCTCTTCCCGTCCTTCCGATACGATGGACATAATCCTCAACATTTCCAGGCATATCGTAGTTGATAACTGCGGTAACGTCCTTCACATCTATATTATAAACTGGTGTTAGTATATTGAACTGCTTGAGTTTGAGGGAAATAGGGTAAGATGCCAAGTGGATAATCTTGAAATGTGCTGTTTGGTGATGTAATGTGAAATACTTTGCTTTGTTATGAAATACTTTGCTTCGATATGAAATCCTTTGCCTTGCTATGAAATGTAATCACTTCCTCAAACAATCAGCAACATTTTTGAAATGCAAACCATATTTTAAAATGTATCGCGTAAAGTCAATGTGCTATCTATGCACCATTTACGTATGGTCACTTTTATTGGGCCTGACGAACTTATGATGAATAACGAATAGAGTACTACATCTACTGACCCTGTGCTTTGTTTCAGCTTAAGAAAGATCGGACATGCGGAAAGCCACAACCAATCTAGCAGGGAAATGCTATTTGAAACGTCATGAAAATGAATAAAAGGTCTTTATTTTCCTAAGGCCAATATTTGGCAGAGCATTGAACCGGTCTTTCCTCAAAGACCGGCCAAAGAAGCAAATAGATAAGAATAAACAAAAAAGAAGCAGAACAGATAATGCCAATCAGCATTACAGGTTAAATAGAAGACATACGAATCGAAAAGAAATGCGTGAAAAATAGAGGCCAACCCGATAAAATATAACCAAACATACCTCTATTTATTCCAAGTAATTTCCCTCAGACCCCTTTTAATATTCTCTAACCCCAACTCATTAATACGATACAGGACTATCCGCGTCCAGTACCACATTTTATAATCTGCTTTTACTTCTTGTTGTGCCTTCCAATCCAAGAACATGACCCCTCTTCTCATAAAGTTGCATTGGTTCTACACCTCTGCAACTCTAAAAAGGGACTCTGATGCCTCTCTCTTTGAACTGCCGTATCCAAATTCATGATCGTAAAAAAAGTATCGTTACCTTTCATAGAATCCTCCCAAAAATATCCCAATAATGTTTAGTAAAGAAATAGTCAAACCATATTTTGCTTTGTTTCCCCAATTTCGTAAATCGTTCGTTAATAAATAGCCAGGGCATCTCCTGCTTTTTTCCCCAATTGCGTAAAATGTTCGTTAATAATACTTACCAATACCTCTGGCTGCAACATCAGTAGCAACCATAATAGGCGATTTTCCCGTACGGAACTCGTTCAAGACCCAGTCTCTCTCTCTTTGCTCCTTATCACCATGAATAGAAAGTGCAGGCCATCCCTCTTCACGAAGATATGTGGTCAATTCATCGCACGTTCTCTTGGTTGAAGCAAAAACGATCACCTTTGATTTCTCATCAGCCATCTCCTGCTTCAGGTAGTTGCAACACTTCTCCCTCTTCTCGAAATCAGAGCAGACCTCAATAATCTGCTTGATAGTGTGGGAAGCGGAAAGCTCAAGCGAACCGATGTTGACCTGAATGTAATCTTTAAGATAGTCCCTAGCCAAAGACTGAACTGATTTAGGCCAAGTTGCAGACCACATCAATGTTTGTCTGTCAGGTCTGATCTGATCAACAATCTTTCTGATTTGAGGCTCGAAACCCATATCCAACATCCTGTCGGCTTCATCTAGAACCAAGTATGTAACTCTCCTGAGGTTAGTCTTTCTTCCTTCGAGCATATCCAGCAATCTTCCTGGGGTGGCAATGCAGATTTCAACACCTCTGGAAAGAGCCCTGATTTGTGGACCCCTTGGAACACCACCGTAAACACAGGTGTTTCTAATTCTTGAGGTGTGGCCGAATTTTCCGCACTCCTGCTGAATTTGCACTGCCAACTCTCTTGTAGGTGCCAAAATCAAAACAATTGGACCATCGCCTTGCTGAAGCAAAGGCTGGGCGTTAATATGAACAATGGCGGGCAAAGTGTAAGCCAAAGTTTTACCGGAACCAGTGGATGCAATACCAACCATATCACGACCAGAAAGTGCCATAGGCCAACCTTGGCATTGAATACCGGTAGGTTTTTCGAAACCCATCTCCTTAACTTCGCTCAAAACGTAGTCAGGGAATCCGGCCTGGTCGAAAGTCTCGATTGGACGTGGGACATCGTTACCAAAGATCTTCATCTCATTGTCCTTTCTGAATTTTTCAATTTGCTCATCTGACATCTTTGCAATCTCTGGATCTTCCTTATAGAAGTTCTTCTCGAACTTAGGCAACGAATCCAAATCCCATTCCTGCTTACCCAAACTAGCACCTAGCTCATGATCCTCAAAACGATCTCCTCTTCCACCATAGCCTCCTCTGTTATCACGATAACTGTCTCTATAGTTATCTCTTCTCTCGTAACCATGAGAATTTGCTCCTCCGTAACTTCTGTATGACCCTCTATTGTTGTTCTCGTACGACATGCTTAATATTTGCCAATATGAACTTTTCCCTGCTGACGCTTGTCAAATGACTTGAAATACAAGAAATTTATATGATGGGAGGGATAAGTTGCTGCCAGCAGGATTTTGTGCCTTTATATGTAGAGGGAAAAACTTCCCCCAAAAAAAAAAATAAGATAAAAAAATTTTTCAAACTAGATACCGCTTACGGAAACGGCCGGATTCCCATTGTTATAGACCAGAGGGCTGATTCCATCATTTTTTGTTGTTATTCTATTCGCTTTATTGTACAAGAATGAGCATCTATAATATTGATGAATTACCAACCTCTGCAAAGACTGGCACTAATACTGGAAAAGATGCTTTAAGTTCAAAAATCATGCTTATGGGTACTTGTATAAAACCCATACTCAGCATTAAAGTAAGTTCAAGCATCCCTACACCGGGTATATACATGCTCTCAAGTATAATTATCGACTCATCACTACAACATCCGGATCCTTCACATCGACATGAACTAAATACAAATGCTGCAACTAATCGTGTGTTCGGGAAGGTCTCGAATAATACTGATTACGGAACAAGGCAAACATTCTAAATGTAGTTTCTTTCATTACCTATATTGACTCAGGCAGCACTTCTATATCACTTTCAATACCTCTGCCAACGAATAACTGTACAACACCTTATGCATGCATATAAGGAAAAGCTTGATGGTCTTTTTCGCATCGATCAAGGCTCCTCAGTAGTGTAATCCTTTGCATTCACCTTTTCCATGAATGTGTCTTCTATAAATGAGCACAATTTTGAAAGATCATCCAGACCTTTATGCAAAGCATCAACAGCTGTTTGTTCGCCATATGTCTGGATACGAATATTCATCTTATTCTCCGATGGATGTGGTATCGAATAACCGCAAAATTCCACTTCTGGGTTTTTCATAATCATATACCGCAAAGCGTTTCCTAATGTGTGATCTTCATCTATGATCTGAAATGCTGCAATGGTTCCATCCTCTGAGGATCCCGGGAGCATCTTTATCTTCTCATAATCTAAGTTATCGTCCTCCATTTCAGCATCTTCATCTTTGTTTTCTGTATCTTCCTGCTTCTTTTCGTCCTCTTCTACGCTTGCAACATTATCTTTTTCCTGTTCCTTTTCACTCATTCTTGCTATGTGCAATACTCCAAAATATGAGTATAAAGCTCTCCTAATCAATATAGATGAGCTTTCCTGGTGAACTTTAACTTGTGTTCAATTGTATGTGGATTGCATTTGATAGTTAAAATTTTTTTTTTTTTTTTTTTTTTTCACCTCGCGATGTAAAAATTGGATTTCAGTATTTTCCAGGATTAAGTATTCAAGTACTTCAGTACCATATGTCAGATAGTTTAAGAAGGCGATAAATAAATTTGTGACAAGTTAATATCCGGAAGGATGTAAAAAGTTGTTGAATGCAAATAAATAACCCTTGAAAGCAGGTTGACCCTTAAACTCTTTATTGGTATTTTCATACCTCATAACACGAACAAACCACTTTGAAGTAAGGAGCTATAAAGCAATAAATAAGTAAATTCAAGGTTTGCGAAATTGCACAATTTTGTAGAATAGAGTTTTATCTGATACAAATATTTCTTTGATCATACTACTTCAGGTTAAAAGTAATACTGTGACTATGGTCAATTTGCAAATAGGACCACCCCCTCAAAAAGAAGAGGTCGATCGACGCTATATCGTTTCTTTTTTAATAGGGTCGTTTCTTTTTCTTGGTGGAGGGATGGGACGTAGCACAAAAGAGAAGGGAGAGCGAGTGGTATTTTATTTTATTTTGGCTCTTAAGGATTCTTTATCCCCTTTGCAGATACATACACTTTTCTAACCTTAACATCTCACTTTACGTGTTTAGTTTGGCACTTTGATCTATTTAATTCAATCATTTAAAGGGATAAATTCCTCACGAGCAACATTAGGATATCGGTGAAAGGAATTGAGCATTTCAGTGTCAAAGAAAAGAAATAAAGTTAAGCCAACACAACAAAAAGGCATAAGGGAGCAAAACATCAATCAAGCCGATTGATTACCGAGATCTGATTATATACAGAGAATCAGTCAACTAAGTGAGTCCCATATATAGGGAAGTGGTTCTGCCCTAAGAACAGGGATTATAGTATAGTGATCCATATTTAAGCAGTGGGAGTCTGCAGTGCTTACATAATACGGCGTTACCCTGGTCTAAAGTTGAATCGGGTGGTTGGCAATAGGACAATTGCGAGGAATTTTTTAGTGGGCCATTCGGGTTAAAAGGAAAGACGAAACCAAAAAATAGAAGGTGCCCGCGATAAAAAATACGTCAGTGAGAAAAAGAAAAGTTGAGTTTGGTTGGAAAGCTGAGCCATAGACAAAGTCAGATTTGCAAAACATTGTTCTTTAGCATCAATTTATTGCAGAGCCCAGAATAAAGGCCGAATTAAGCCAGTATTACCAACTCGATACCGGTAGCAAAGTGGACAACATTACACGTATAAAGGGGATTTCTGACTTAGCTTAGAGAGCAACATACATACATTTTTTTTTGCTTTGTGAAGTGAGAGCAAAAAAAAAAAGGTGAAACAAAAAATAGAGACACCATAGTGTTATCGACGGTCGCGCAGTTGGCTGTTTTTGTCGTTTCTTTTTTTCGCCTCCTCCTGCTTCCGTTTCTCTTTTCTTTTCCTTCACGAGCGGATTTTCGCCGTTCGATCCTTGGTTTCCTCGTCGGTTTTTTCAAGTCTGGAAATAACGAAAAGCAGCTCGTTTACAGAGCAAGAAACAGGTAAGACAATTGAAAGTTAGACCTGGAGAAAGTGTAAAAAAAATGTATCCACGGCAGGATTCAGTGTTTTGCCCACGGTTCTCGATCGATGGTTCGATTCAACATTTGTACTCGCAAGCACAGCCTCGACTGGCAGGCCAGCAGCAGATGCAACGGGTGGATTCGAATCAGCAGAATCAGACGAGTCAGTCAAATATGAAAGAGATAAATTCTGGTCATCAAGCGTTGAGTTCGAATCAGTCGGATCCGGTGAATTCACGCAAAGTGAGTTCGAATCAGATAAACCAAGTGAATCCCAATCAGATAAATCTGAATCAAATAAATCCAAACCAAATAAATCAGATAAATCCAAATCAACTACACTTGAATCAGCCGAATTCGCACCAGCTAAATCAAATAAACACGAATCAGCTAAACCAGAATCAGCTCAATCAGCTCAATCAGCTCAACCAGCTCAACCAGCTCAACCAACTAAATCAGCTAAATCAAATAAATTCAAACCAACTTCTCCACCAGCAGGCAGCGCAGATGGTGGGTCGGCCACAGAAAGCGCACGGTCAGCTGCCGCTGGGCAGCCGGCGCTCCTCGCTAAAGATGAATGTGCCGCTGGCGGACGGCGGCGCAGCGCTTGGCGTCAACCTCATGGGTGCCATGAATGCGCCAGCACCAGCATCCGTTGCGCAACCCGCAGGCGGCAATGCCGCAGCCGCGGCGGGATATATGCAGTATCCGCAGGATTTTGGATACATGGATTTGCAGCGCGAATACAGCATATTCTATCCGCCGAGTGCCGGCGGCAGCACCAACCCTAGCGCAGTTGCGGCTGCAGCTGCGGCAATGGCCGGCCAGTACAACCCCTACTTGCCGGGGTATGCGCCGGACCACATGTATGCGAACCGGAGGCAGTCCGAGCAGCTCGACCCGTATGGCGCTGGCGCACAGGGTGCGCAGTACCAGCGGGGCCCTGCGCTGGTGCGCCGCCCGAGCTACATACCGCCCGCTGAGTTTGACAGGTTGCTGCGGCGGGATGCGGGTGTGGGCGAGTTTTTGGACAGCATGGGGTACCAGGATGCTGCGGATGGCGGCAGAGGGGGTGCGGGTGCGGGCGCTGGCGCTGGCACAAGCACAGGGGCAGGCGCAAAATGCGACTCTGCCGGCGTGCAGGTATACTCGGTACCCTCCGTGCGCTCGAACTCGCTCAAAACTGCAGCAAACCGCTCGTCGAATTCGTCGTCACCTCCAGAAAATACTGGTGACGCGAAAACGGGGGTAAAGTCGCGGAGCCCCGCGGCTGTTTCACCCCGTGCGCAGCATGCACAGCAAGCACGCGGCGGCGGCGTGTACCAGATGCCGCCGGTTCTCCGGCTGCCGCAGCAGCAGTTCCAGCAGTTCCAGTTTGCGCAGCCGCAGCAGTTCCGGCACCCACTGCAGCCAGGGGTGGCGTATACGGGGCGCAAGTGGGGGCGCCAGGCCAAGGAGGCTATCAAGAAAGCGGCGGCCGCGCAGGCACCTGCACCGCGCAAGCGAAAGTCCGCGGTTTCGGAGCCGGCGACGGTCCGGAAGAAGAGGCGCAGGCGGAAGAGGGGTAGCGCTGCTGGCGTACATAGCGCAGGAGGTGCACCAGGCACGGGCAGTGCAGGCAGCACAGAGCGTAACATGCTGATTCCGGCTTCGGAAGCGATGCACACAGAGGATGGCCGGCCGCTCGTGGGCGCTACAAAAGTGGACCAGCTCATGCTTGTGATCCAGGCGCGTGAAAAAGGCATCACGGGCAGTATCCGGCAAGCGGCAGATGGAACGATTTTGGGAGAGGTGCGGGACACAGCGGACGGGAAGGCAGTTAGCGCAGGTGCGGTGGGCGCAGGCGCAGATAGGGGTGCGGGTGCGGGTACTGTCGTAGGACCTGACACAGGTCCCGGCACCGGTGCGGTGTCCGTGCTGCCGAACATGGCAGAGTTGGTGGGCGGCGTCGAGAAAAAACGCATCAGGGGTAAGAAGAAGTTCAAATGTCAGTATTGCAGCAAGAAATTCACGCAGTCGACACATTTGGATGTTCATATTCGGTCGCATATTGGACTGAAGCCGTTTCCCTGCCGCACGTGCGGAAAGCGGTTCACACAGCGCGGAAACTTGCGCACACACATGCGCGTGCACACGGGCGAAAAGCCGTACGCGTGTGCAACGTGCGGCAAGAAGTTTGCGCGGCTCGGTGGGCTGCAATCGCACCAGCTGACACACACGGACCAGAAACCGTTCAAATGCCGCTTTGACCACTGCAACAAGAGTTTTACGCAGTTGGGAAACATGAAAGCGCACCAGAACAGGTTTCACCAGGAGGCAATCAAGCGGTTGACCGACCAGCTGGCCCGGCTATCCGGCCCGGGAGACATTGCGATGCTCCCGAAGGAGGAGCGCGAGCTGTTGAAGTACTTTGCTGGTTTGTACAAGAACATGAATCGGGGGATCCGGGGCCGGGGGCGGGGTTCTGGTGCGGCCAGGAAGTGAGCCACTGGAATTTAATTTTGCTAACTTTGCTATGTGCTTGTTCTGAGGTGTAGCCGCGTAGATTTTGATGGGGGAGCTTTAATGGGTTCCTGAGGCTGGTTAGAGTGCGATTCATCATGTAGATGATATACCTGAAACTCAGCTTAAAGGATATACCAGCTTAAATTCAGCTTAAAGGTTGTCCTCAGCTTAAATTAAGCTTAAGAGGTTATATCCACATTAAAAGGCAATATTCAGCTTGTAAGATTCATCATGTAGATGATATACCACTTTAAGAGGTTATTCTCGGCTTAAATTCAGACTAAGACGCAATACCAGTGTAAGAAGGTATACTCAGCTTGAAAGGCTATATTCAGCTTGTAATGCTATACCAGATTAAAGGCTATACTTATCTCAAGTTCAGCTTAAGCTATACCAGCTTGAAGGCTATATTCAGCTTAAATTCAACCTTCCTCTGCTTAAAAGGCTATGCCACCTAAAGAGCTCAAATATATCCAATTTACTCTGCTTGTAGGAAGTTGAGTGTTGGATGCTATGTGAAGAACTCTACCTGTAAAAAGACAATTTTCTACGAATTTGGACAACTCATCTAGTTTGTAGTTGAATACTGAAAAAGACTATCTGAAGAATTCACTTTATTAAAAATGCTCCTAGATTGCATTCAACTTACATTGTTTCAGGAAAGTTATCTACAGGATAATGCTACTGAAGAACATATCTTTAAGTAGGCCTTGGAATGTATCCAATTACATTGTTTGTACAAAGTTCCATATAAGATGCAAATAACTATAGTGAAGAACTAGTGAAGGGCTATTACAAATGATTTGAAATTCATGCCACATACATAGCTTCTAGAAGTTGAGTATTGGAAAAAGCCATCTGAAAATTCACCTTATTAGAAGTGCTTTGAGATTACATGCAATTTTCTGTGTTTGTGGGGTGTCGAGTATTTGGATTGCGATAGCTATAGTGGAGTGCTGAACCTTATTAAAAACTGTTTCTATGAATTCATGCATTCACCATGCTTATATTTGCAAATGTAATAACTATATGAATAATGAGGTGCTGAACCTTTCCCAAATGACTTTCAGAATGCATCCAATTCACAATGCTGTGCAGTATTGAGTATTTGGAATGTAAACCTATTTGAATGAACATATGCTAACGTAAAAGTGGCTAACGCTTGAAATTGCATGCACTTTTTCATGTTTCAAAAACTGTGAATTTAAGGATTCTGAATATGCCTATCCATATGCCAAGAGTAGATGGCATCAATCAACTTTTTGAATAATGTATATGCAAACAGAACTAACTCATCTGCTTCTAAAACACTGTCCGGGTTGCCAATTAAAGGATGCATGTAACTAGCTCTATTCGTAGTTAGGTGGACTGCAAGAATTAATGTATTCTATTGATAGAGATAGCGAGAGCTGAGTTTTCCCGAGCAAAGCATGAATGTTTGATTATGAATTCAATTCACTAAGCATAGAAAGTTAGTGCACTTGATTGTAGAAATATGCATCCATTTCACCTAAAGAGGACTTAGTGCTTATATTTGCTTGATTCAGATGCTAGGTGAAGACTAACGCTTTTAAAAGATGCATGATGCATGCAACAATCCCCTAGAAAATCACAATATTTACTTATTTGAATAATACATGACATCCAGAAATGTCCAAAGACTACGCAGATGACCTCTGAGAATGTATGTCCTCTGCTAACAGCTGGAAGGGCACAGTAACTATTTGAATAATGCTAGAATGGCTAAAAGTGGTTCCACTGATCTTAAGGATGTATTCTGTTTTTTAGAGCTGAGTACCTTAGAACAGCAAACAGGTTGACAATTCACTATGCACTGACAAAGCTCCTCGATTCCACTGATAATTTGGGCCAACAATAAGATTACAGATACCCAATTGCATAAGCCGAAACCAGTGCAATGTGTTTACAACTTGTCATCTCCTCTCTCCAAATGTTATGGGGGCATTTATACTGACTCAAAATGCTTCGGTGGCATATTTTTTCTCCAGTTACATTCGCAGACCTCAAGAATTGATTCATTACATACAACTTATCTGGATCTGGTCTTCTATGTATATTCGGCAGCACTTCATTAAATACAATTGAAAACAACTGGTAAATTTAAATATTGTCGTGGTGCTGCCATAATAAGTATCGTATTAATGTATATTATAATACCGATACGATACAGAAAACCTCTACGATGGACTCTGCCCAGGAGTAGTTGTGCATAGATAATCTATTGGTCTTATAATAACTTATCTCAATCCACGGGAGATGATTAGTTAAAGACATAATGCTAATGAACATGAAGAGTCTAACCGAATACGCATGATCAAAAGTTTGCATAGTCGAGTTCTCAAGCCGTTGAATGAATAACCCTATTTCAAATAAGTACAACCAATTTCAAATGAATGCAATCCATTTCAAATGCTCTACATCCTGAAGTTAGTTCAACCCACTCTAACCCCCCTAGCTGCTACCCAGAAACCTAAATAACCCCAGCATCTCTTCACTGCAATTTAATTTCCAACTATTAGTTACATGCAGCCTATATATTACAAAAGCAGGCCCACCGCCTGTCTAAGAGATCGCATCGTCATCCGCTTTCCAATCCGTAAAAAGAAGATTCTCGAGATCTCCGCCTATATCTCCTTCTTCTGAGTGCTTTCTATGCTCACCTTCTTGCACTCTTTCCTGCTCCGACTGGACCACGGTCGAAAGTCCAGACGGAATTGCAGAGTTTGGCTGCCGAAAAAGCGTACCTTGCTGATTTCCAAACGGAAGTAATGTTTCCGAGAGGTCTGTCATTGCCATTTCACCTCCCACATCATTTTCAAGAGGAGTTTTTATGCCGGATTCTCTCGAATGATCTCCACTTAAAGCATCTCCGACAGAAGCTATGGCCTCGTTTTTCTTCGAAACCATACCTGGATCGCTTATATCGCCAAACAAAGCACCATCCGGGTGACCGTGCGGACCCAGCATGTATGGAGGAAGAAACCGGCCGAAAATCTTCATGTCCAGCTGATCCATCGGACCTGGAACATACCGAGAGTCGGTGCAGAGAGACTGCGAGTCCGACGGGTCAATAGATCCGTCGATCGACGCAGCTGGCTCAAACGGCGCCACTGCGAAAGCTGACTCGGGTCTTGTGGCTGGTGACAAGGCATTGGGTGGCATTTCCCGCTTTGCCGAAGAATGTGGCACCTTTTGCGGCAGATCAAACGACTCCAGGGTGATCCCGGTTGGGACCCCATCGATAAAGTTGACTCCGTTGACAATATCGGCAATTTGCTCGTTTGAGTACCTTGCCCGGTGCCTGTACCGATAGTGCCTGACTTGGGTATCTGGGAGGGAGCTGTTGTGGTCGATCGACGCGATTGCGGAGCTGGCCGAGCCATCTTTGTGATCTGCAGGAACCTGAAGAATGTTAGATTGTGCCCAACGGCCCATTTGAGGAGTGACAAAGCCCGGTCGGCCGTTCGAACCCGCCGACTGGCGATTCATCTGGTCGAACAAGGCGTTGAGGATGTTGTAAGTTCGGCTGGCGGCACTTGAGCTGTTTTTCAACTGGTCCAAGACCTTTTTGCCAACCTCGGCGTCTTTTTTCACGGCTGCGTAGTTCGGATCAACGCCACCCCCAGGAAGCATTGAAGGGGCATAGTGCACGTAGTAGACGAGGCAGGCAACCGAGAAGAATATGGTGTAGATGGAAAACCAATACGAGCCGCTGAGAATCTGGCGTTTAATCATATCCTGGGCCAGTTTGACAACCACACGTGCAACATTTATGCAGTTATGAGCTTTGGCGACTGACGCAGACGAGGACGAGTTTGATGTCGGTTGGGCCGCGATATAGTGGATGAACGGCCGGTAAAGAATGATCTTCACGTGAAGATACGACACATGCAACATCCGGTTGGCTTTCAAATACTGTTTTGGTGGTTCGACACCCGGCTTGAGCTCCATAGGCAAGCCATCAAGCCATTTCTGGAGTTCTTCTTCGAGCTGTGAGCATAATGCATGTGCCAGCATCCCTGGATGCCGCTTTTCCTGCCCATCAAGACCAGACATGCGTTTTTGTTTCACCGGATACAGCTTCGCCACTATGTGGGCCATAATCAGCATGAGCTTAGTGTGTGCATTGGCAATTCCGGAGCTCGAAAGCCTCGACCCCTGCCTGTCCCACCGGTAACCTGTCACAGTAATGTTTTCGTCATCCAACTCAATTGGAAGCTCCTGGTCGAAATCATCCTCGCTGATCGTCCTTGGCAACCCAAGCATCGTATTTACATAGATGTCCATTTTGTACAACGTCCAGAAAAGCCGCTTCCGGGTCTCAAGCTCGATGGGATTAAACGGATAGTCGAGTTTCCGATGCAAACCTTCACGCAAAGCCGCCCTGAGTGCAATGCCAATATATGCGTAGCAGGTCGAGAGCCTTGCCGAACACTGCAAGAAAATTATCAGCATCACGATCGTCTGGATTCCAAACGTGTCTCGTGTGTCGGTGATGTCGATCAACTTGCGGGCTGCAATAAAATAGTGGTATCCCTCATCTTCGACATCTTTCGCACTTAAACCGGCTGCCGTCTTTGTGGGAACACCTGAAGTTCTCTCCTCACTCTTGAAGAAAAGTGCACCGCATGCCAACACGGAGTACACAAGCGGGAGAAACCTCTGCTGCTTATTTGTGTACTGCGATGGATCCAAGTCGTACAATTCGTTTAGATCCTCGATGAATGCCGGCCGGTGGTAAAAACGGAAAAGCACACACGCACTGCCCCAAGTCTTTGAAATAAGAGCCAACGCCACCTCTCTGGACGGGAGAATGATCTTGATTTCCTTTCCTAACGACAGATTATCGTCGGAATTTCCCCTGGATGAAGATTGTGTTGGAGTAAGAGCTACAGAGCGGAGTCCTGCAGCATTTTCGCCTGTTTTATCCTCTGCCGAGCTTAATTCAGGGCTGGGGCTCTTTCCGGGACGTCCTCCCGGAAGTTTTACGGTTGGAATATACGGTACAGGAATCTCCGGAAGAGATTCGTATGCCTCAGTAATCAACTTGCTGCCTGCTATAGAATCGCTCAAATGCTCATTCCGCAGCTTGTTGAGTGCCGCCATCAACTTCATCGGGTTGATTGGCTTCGGATTATCGTTCAGATCCGTTAGTTTCACATCCGGAAGAAGCCTGTGTAAAATGTCATCATACAATTTGAGCCGATCGCTCAGCTTTGCTAAAAGTTCCGGATTTGATGATGCCAAGGCCGTTATCGTCGGCGATGACGTCCCACCGCCAACTTCGCTTCCGCTCCGGCTCCCGTTACCGTTGTTTTTCCGCCGCGTCCTTGTTGGATGGTTGTATGTGCATTCATAACTGTAAACTGTGCAATGTATGCATGGAATATCCCCCGAGCATCTAATTTTGAGCTTTCTGCATCTGTCACACGCACGAACAACTTTCCTTCTTTTCGGAAGAACTGTTTCGTGCAGCCGGCGCGACATAGCAGACAACTTTGTCATGGAAACTTTATCATTGCCACTTTTATTACCAAGACCGGAGTTACTTGCCTTGGTAGCCGTTTGTTGCTCTTTCTTCACCGGATTCGGAAGAATATTCGGCTCCTCGTACTTTCTCCGGGCCATGTTGCTTGTTTATGTTTTCTTGGCTTCGACACTAGTGTCTATCCTCTCTTTTGTTTCATTAACTAAAGCTTCGCTTCGTTATTCCTGTTAACGATTTCCTAGTCACGACTTGAAGTTTCAATTTGTTGGATCGATCACCTTTTTCTATTTATCATTCAGTACACCCGTCAGTTTCCTTATTCTGTTAAGTACGCATATGTGGAAAGAGCTTTGTACCAAGTAAATCCAAGGGCATATCGGTAATACGGTAAGTATATTTTAGTCTACAGACCCGGAGTGAAAAATTTATGGATTAAGAATTAAAAAAATTATGAGTAAGAGCGGTGTAAAGAAAAAAAAAAAAAAACTGCTTTCGCGGACTTTTCAAAGAAAGTATGATGCTATGCTTCGCTTCAGTTGCAGATAGATGATAAGCTCTAATCAAAATCCCATCGATTTGGAATCAGGCAAGATCACGAACTACGGTACTAATTTAATTTTAATTATAATCTTATCTTAATTTTAATCTTAATTCTACATAGATCATCTTATATGATATCCGTAATAACACCATTTCAAATTAAAAAAGGTGGAACATAATAATAGAGTACAAAAACCAGATGCAAAGCGACAATAATTAAGAAACAGAAAAAAGCAAAAAAGAAGATTGTCCGGTTCGGCTGGTAATTTTCAAAGAGACCTTCAGGTCATATAAAACCAGCCTGTGTTCGTTAAAAAAAAATTAAATCAAAAGTGATGAAGACGACCAATAGAAAGTAAAGCAAGGTATAGTATAATTTGATGTGATATGATAATAGTATAGTATAGGAGAATCAGCACGGGAAATTTTTAAACTGTCAAGTCGAGGGATGGATGGGACGCATTTAAAAAATTTATTCAAAATTTATTCAATCCCTTCTTCCCCTCTTTCTCTGCTCCTTTGGCCCGCAATGGTCCCCCCAGTAAGGAGGAGGTGGGGCGTACCAATCTCTCCAGGGCAGAAATTTTTCGTGCTCTGGTGGAAAGCCGTAACCGTAAGACATGCGGTAATCGAATGCCTCCGGGCAGCCCCGTGGGGCATAGCCGCCAAAGAACTCTGGGGGACCGTGCCTGTGTCTCGGAGGGCCCCTAGGCTTTTCTCCGTGCGAAGGGAACTCGTGTGGGGGAGGTCCCGGTGGAGGAGGTGGGCCGCCATGTGGGGGAGGAGGTCCCGGAGGGAAAAAGTTAGGGGTGCCGCGAAAGCCGAAAGATGGTGGTGGAGGTGGTGGCGGATCCCTGCGCTTAGGGAGGGTAAATGTTACGCCGACCTCAATCGGTTCTTCCGGAGGTGGCGGTGGCCCTGCAGGCGGAAAGTTTCTCCGCGGTCCCATGCCCCAGAAATCTTCCGGCCGTGGGCCAAATTGGGGTGGGAATGGAGGTGGCGGATATGCAGGGCCCGGATGATGCTTCATCCAATGGCATGAATGACCAACTTTGGGCTGACCATCTGATTTTCCCCTTGCATTTTGTGTTTTTTCGACATTCTCCTGCTTATCCTTCTTTTCCCTTTCTTCCCCTTCCTCTTCTTTTTCATTCTCTGGATCACACCAACTCTCAGAATCCGATTCGTTCTCGATTGCAGTCTCTTGATATTCCTCAATCTCTGCACTATTGCTAAGTCTGCCTCTTCTTCGATTTATGATATCAACAACATCTGTGAGAAGAGAAAAAAGCTCCTGGTCACTCATGTCTTCGAGACAATTGGTCTGTTTAGGGGCATCATGCTCTTCTACTTTCTGTTGTTGGACTTCTTTTTCGGCTTCAGACATCGTCAAATCACCTAAAAGATTGTTTGTTAATGCTTGATTACCGTTTTCAAGGTGTAAGCATACATTTTGTGCTCGTTGGGGAAGGCAAACTTTTCTCTATTTATACCTTTTCAAAAATGTTTTTGGGGCTTTGACGATACTCTTGTTTCCATTGTTCTATTGCACACAAATTACAGTGCAATCGCCGAAGACTGCATGATGCTTTATTCACTGTTTCAACAAATTACGAGGTTCCACACATTCCGTGACTCCCGTGAAACTATAAAATTTTTTTCGATTGTTCCGGACGGCAAATGAATTCCTCTCCTAAATATGCGATTGTTTGCACTTTTTTTCTTGTTCTCAATTTCACATCGAACAATAGCAATTTCGGCATCTGACAATTTCATATGTGCCGAATTTAAACCTTATATCACGACTTTCGCGTAAGGTTACCCGGCAAATGCTGTGGCAGAACTTAATTTTGAAAAGCCGAGAGCGTTCGATCATCAGGCAACTTTAAAAATAGAAGCAATTGGGTTGCCGAAATACCGAATTTAAAACTCGGTTTAACCACATAATGCTCAGTCTTTGAATAATGGTAAATTAGCCAGGTGCTCATGGTGAATTAGTTGCAATCCCGTGTACCTTCTTCAGCTATGGTAATGGTTGTAACAATAACTTTCAATTTCGTAAGATATAAATGTTTTGCAGGGCGAAAAATTAAAGCCGACCGGGAGATCAATTACTAATCTGCTGTAGAGCAAGTATATCAAATCAAATCAAATCACACCTGCATCTAACAGTCCAGACAGATGAAATTCTTTTAACACTTATGAAAGATCTATACTAGCATGACCTTAACGCATGAAATTAGGTGGTCTTGTCTTGTCGTTTCATTTTGAAGCAGCAGGCAACAAAATTACGCCTTCTAAAGCATATATTTGCCTGTGTTTCGGGAACACGAAATAAGAAAAGGCAAGCTTGTTTCCCGGATTGGATTTAGACATATCCATTATAAATAATGTGGATTGAATATCGTCGATAAAGCCGTTCAAAATATAAGTTGACTTTTCTCTGCGCGCCTTCAAAGCACTTCCTTTTAACTTCCGAAATTTTAATTAACGCAACGATCATACAATGGTTGCATCTGTTGTTTCGCTTTAAATCATTGCAAGTAAGCTATCTGGCTGATCTCTTTGAAGATACATTGCAAATAGTAAAAAGAACACCTACCTATATAGGTGATGACATTTTTCAGATCACTACGTTGTGGAAATCATTTAACAAACATTATGGATTGCCCTTAGTATAGCCACTAATTTTGTATATATTATGGCTACCTTATTATCACCACCTTTGGCTCACTCGTTAATATAGGCTTAAACAAAAATTAAACAGAAATATGTTACCAACACAGCCGTTTAATTTAGCGTTCGTACGCCCTCGAATCAGAAATCCGGAAAAACAATCGTACTCCGAAGAACCCAGATCTTGCGCGTTTCTCGATGCAGGAACTCAGTTTACAGGGCGGGACAAAAAAAAATGATTCTCGGTACACGCAGGGTGGTTTTACACTGCGCAAACAATCAGTTATTGCAGAAAATGGAAAAACCTTAAAAAATTTTCAATGCAGATAGAACCGATTTCTCCAAATACCTGTAGATTTTTATTCATACAGACTATTAAAAAAAAAAAAAAAGGCGGTTTTCGGAGTTGAATGAAATTAACAATCCATTCATTTCGGATCACTCACAAAACTATATAAAGAAGCTGTTCTCAATGTTTGTTGTTTGAAGCGCCCTGTTCGTAACTGGGACTCCCTGCCTATATCTTCGAGTTCTATTTTCTTTCGAATACTTCCTTACAAAATATTTATTCACATTTCATATACAAAGACTAATCTATACAGAATGAGCTCTCTTAAAAAGAACGAACAGAACAGCACGGAGTCTGAGGTGTATAAGGCTCGTTTGAATTACGGTGCTGAAAAGGAGAAGCAGATTATGAATCAGATTAGAAAGAATAGACAACAGAAGTACGATTCAGTTATGAAGACTTCGATGTTGGGTGGTATGTTTGAATTCAGCTTCAAGAAGAATTGATTGTATAGTGGCAATCTGTGCTATCTTTGAGATTACCCACATTATTTATTCTTGATTACTTTGGCATAAGTATGTACTTCTATTTGCTGATTGTGCCTTAGTCATTTTAATAATATTCAATATAGATATAGACATTTTTAATATTTGTCTAGTTTCACTGGTAGTCTTTCTTTTGAACAATAAGTGTCTTCATCTTTGATGTCCTACTGCTTATCGAAGCAAGAGTGAGTCAAAAAAAAATACGACCAGGGTGAGGATTGAACTCACGCTCTTGCGATTAACAGTCGCACGCCTTAACCAGCTTGGCCACCCAGTCAAATGTAACAAAAAAGTTGTGTATGTATAATTTACATTAAAATTATTTTGAAAACCTAATGTGATATTGATTTACATTACACTAAATGAGAATTTATGATTTGTGTCGGAGTTAAGAGAGACCTTATGAGTTACTCCCGGGCTTTAGCTATCAAACTCCTTCTTTAATAGAACTAATAAG
>ERZ746981.144-NODE-144-length-57049-cov-13.083848_pt1 | contig 57049 bp, 29 predicted proteins | sample MGYA00374948_ERZ746981 | MGnify/ENA primary metagenome ERZ746981 (study PRJEB28757, sample SAMN06711160) | food metagenome | host: microorganism | place: China:Harbin | collected 2017-01-30 | study: EMG produced TPA metagenomics assembly of the Analysis of...
TATCTTTAGACGGATTTGGTAATCATCTAAAGAATCCTTATACTTCAGGTTATTGAAAATAATATTTTGTTACCTTCCGTCCGACCATTTACAAAGTTGTGGATGGGGCTATGGCTCAATGGTAGAGCTTTCGACTCCAGATCGAAGGGTTGCAGGTTCGATTCCTGTTAGCCTCAATTCCAAATTTTTTTACTTCTGTTTTTAGTTACACTGAAAGTGTGATGTTGAGAGCTTTCTATTTTTCAAATTTTATTATATCAAAGTACATTTATAACGTCTAACGAAACTTAAAACTTAATCATCCGCATTTTTTAGTGAGAGGTACAGCATGACCGGTGTTATTAATGTGCTCGAAGAGTTTGTTTCTACTACTGAATTTCAAATCACACACAGCACATTTCGCAACACTTGAGGACTCTTTTGGAACCGAGACTGAAGCATTATTGTTTTTACTTTCCGCTTTATTTCCCTTCTTTGCTTTTCTTCTTCCCCTCTTCTTCTTTTTACCAGTTCCCCAATCATCTTCACTGCTTTCCTTCGGTTCCAAAGATACCTCATTTAATATTTCTGTAAGTTCCTGCAGTTGCTTATCTTTATGTCTATTATTATGATGTTGGTACTCTGCAACTTTCGGTGCCTTGTTCGCATTACGTGCATTCACAAACAAGCCGTGTACTTCTTCTTGATCTTGCTTTGAAGTTTTATTTCTTGTTCTATTTTTGATCTCACTTTCATTCTGACCTGAATAATTATTCTCTGCGGAGTGATTGTTTTGCAACTGGTTTGAATGATCCGCCTTAATTTTGTTGGAATTTTGAAAGTTGCCATTATTTTCATCAGTAGGTAGATCATCCGGATCCTCTACTGCATCTTGAAATTCTTGTACCACTTCTTCTTCCTTAACAAAATTATCTTTATCTATTCCTAATTCTACACCCTCTTTTCTCATCTGCCATTTCAGCTTTTTAAGCTTTTTCTTATGCTTTCTTGATCGCTCATGCTCAGCAAATTTTTGCTCACTTTTGAAAGTCTTATTGCACACTATGCATTCAAATATGTCATTGCTCTTATCTTGATCACTATCTGAATCTTCTCCTTTTAATCGTTCCTCTTCCTTGTATATTTTATCAAGTTCTTGTTCAATCTGAGCCAGCTCATCAGCATCTATTTGCTGCCAATCCTGCTCCCTATACTCCTCATACTCCTCTGTTTCATGGTTTCTTTGCCTTTTTCGATTTTGTGCCTGCTGCTTCAAAGCATCCTGCCTTTTCTTTATACGTAATTGTTCGTATTCTTTCTGAGCCTTCGCATTAACTCTTGGATCTTTTCTTTTAATAAAGGCGACCCATCGACGGATAGTTTCATTATATTCTTTCCTTGACTTTTGGCGTACCTTTTTGTTTTCCCTTTGCATACTCCGCATAGTTCTCCTATCTGGGGCCGTTGAATATCTATATTCATCGGTCCAACTGAATGTTTTGACCGATTGGAAATTACTCCAAACTTTGTAAAATAGACGAACCTCTGTACCATAATTAGCTTTTGAATTCCCAAAACGAGGAAACAAGAGGAGATCAGGATCACAGGCATTGCTATAGACACTATCATCCTTGTACTTACCAAAATTTGGCAACATCTGCTTTTTTCCGGAGGTAACTTCCTCGCTAGCAATTTTAGTCGTTAAAACATTGACTACCTGATAAAAACCTTGTACGGAGTCATCTATCCTATTGTACAAATTATTGCTGAAGTACTTTTTAATATCTTCAACGGTGGTCCCATTATAGTAATATTCGGCATCATCTTTCTCATCGAACTCATTGTTATTGCTATTAATATCATCATCTTCAGCTAATATTTGATATTTGTGGGAATCATACCATGATCGTTCTTGAGAATCCGTTAATGTCTCATATGCAGTTCTGACTTCATTAAAAAGAGTAGCGGCATCTGCACTGGGATTTTTATCTGGATGAAGTTTTAGCGCTTGCTTCCTAAATCCTCTTTTCAGCTCTGCAAGAGTAGCACACTCAGATACTCCAAGAAGTTCATAATAATCAGTTTTCATATTATTATCACGATTAAAGAGGGAGGTCCAATATTTCTTACAAGTACGTTAGAATACATGGTACCCCACTTGACGTCAGGCTCAGGATCTAGAATATGAAAAAATTTTACATCCGTACCTATAATTTTGTATTTGACAAGGTTGAGGAACTAACTAGCCGCGAAAAAAAAAAAATAAACACTTGTTAAAATTAATGGAAATGTTGCTAGCTACGACGACGAGTAACGTATGGTCAAAAAAAAGGAAATCAAAACGATATCTCCTTCCTCATCTTATCAATAACTGACTACCCAATCAATCATATAAGAAGGTCAGATTAATTGGTGATATCGGATTTTTGCGACAGCATGGTGGTTTTAGCAGGCTCTATTTGTACAAGGGGAGGAAAACCTCTTCTTTCAAGACAGTTCAGAGAGCTTTCGAAAGATCGCGTTACATCTTTATTGTCAAACTTTCCAACCCTTTTATCGAAATCAACTAAAACGCAGTTCACGAGTGTCGAGGATGAATTCGTCAGATATGTTTACCAACCTTTAGAGGAATTTTACGTAGTTTTGATTACCAACAAGCATTCAAATATTATTGAGGACATAGATACTCTCCATTTATTTGCACAGACAATTACATCGATTGTGGGTACAATTGATGAGAGAGAGATTTTTGACAATTGCTTTGAGATTATCAATGCTTTTGATGAGATTGTCAATTTAGGATACAAAGAAAATTTGACACTTTCTCAAATTGTGACATTCTTGGAGATGGAATCTCACGAAGAAAAGATTCAGGAAATTATCGAGAGAAACAAAGAATTGGAGGCAGCCGAGGAAAGAAAGCGTAAAGCTACTGAGATATTTTTGTCCAAGACTGCTGCTGATATTCGTAACAAAGAGATGCTGAGAAAAGCAAATACTAGCTCTTTTGGAGATGGTCCAACATTACTTGGTCAACAGGACTATCAGCAAGCAAACTATCCTCGTCAAGCAGCTCTGGTTCCTCAGCAGGAAGAGCCAAAACCCTTAGGAGGAAGTCATTTCAGGCAGGCAGTTCCGAGACGGGGTGGCTTACAACTTGGTAAGAAAAAGAAGATTCCAAGCTCTGGATTTGGTTTAGGGGGTAGCGAGCCATTAATTTCAGGTGCATCATCCGGTAGGCCATCAACCGACGTGAGAGGTATATCTTCTTCGCCTGCCGTTGAACCGGAGCACAAAAAGAAGGCTGCAGTTCCAAATAAAGGAATTTTGGTCATTGCAAACGAGAAGGTTGGAGCACAGATTACCAGAGATGGCACAATTTCGTCCGCTGACATTAAAGGTGATCTTCAGATTAGAATAAATGACAGCAAATATTCACATGCTAAGTTACAATTATCTGTGAACGAGTTGGATGGTACAAAGACTCAATTTAAAACTCACCCTAACATTGATGGACCGGCATTTAGGGCATCTCATGAGATTAAAATGAAGAATTCAGGAAAAGCATTCCCAAGTAATGACCAGACATTAGGCGTTCTACGGTGGAAGAGTGTGCCTAATGCTAAGAATAGTGACGAGAATGTTCTGCTTCCTTTAATGATTACCACCTGGGTCAACAATAACAACGATGGTACGATTACCCTCACATTTGAGTACGAGAAGAATAAATCAAGCATTCTTGAGCAGTTGGCGATAATAATACCAACATCGAATGCGACAATTGATTCAAGTGACAATGATAATGTTACTTTAGATTACGCAGATGAGGGTCTTCATGTTAATCTTACAGGAATCGCAGAAAACCCAGAGGGTTCGTTTGCAATTACATGTAAGGATGTAGATGACGAAGAGGCATTATTTCCAATGGAGGTTAGCTTTGATATTACAAAGCAGCTTGACAATGGGGAAAGAGGCGGACTTGTCGGTGTCAACGAGGTTGAGAATACGGAAAGTGGAGAGTCTCTGCCTTTTGATAGTTACTACAAGTTGACAAGCGAAGGATTTTACATAATTTAAAGTTTTTAGATTTGATAAGTACGGTATATTAATTTTTTATATGTAGGAAGTAAATGATGAAAACGACCAATTTCCAGTTGATAACTTATAGCTATAAAATCAATTTTTGAACATTCTAACATGAACGATACCTTTCAAAAAATCATCAGATTTTATGTTACGTTGAGTGTGCAAACGGAAGGAATAGGAAACACGATGAATTTTTTTCCCCTTCGAGCCCGAAAACGGAGTGTCTGACTTTGACCGCTCTATTAGTACTCTGGGACTTGCAATTACACAGTAACTTCGTATATTGTAAAAAATAAATACAGGCGACTCTGAACATCGGTCTGACAATCAATCAGATGGTAATTTATGAATTAAAATAACAAATATTGAAGTTGAATATCCGAAACGGGTGAAAAAAATGTCGGCAAATTTGCATGACTTACAGGTTTGATCCTCGGGCGTCCGCTTTTTTCGTGAAAGTTAAGAATTGCTGTGTATAAAAGAGTGCTCTTTTCCCCGGGTAAAATAGGAGCGCGCTAAAAATCCCATTTAGTAGCGGCTAGGTTGATCGAATCAACTAATTATTATTGTAAATTTCGAAGCACAAATAACGCCGGGAAATTGAACAAAAGTCTTTGTTTATTTTGTCTGCAAAACCACTGGAACCCCATTTTACTTTTGAGTCATCGTGTAAAAATATTTGGTATTACTGAACTTCAAAGCTTGTCAGGGTGCTTTTAAAGATACAGAAAAAAATTTCAACGAGATCAGAACTTTACTTAAAGTAACAGGTCCAACATATAGTGTTCACTGAAATATATCTACCTCACACTGTGAGAAATCTTTAAGCTGAACTCGAAAAGCAATTAATAAATCGATATAAATACCGTCTGTGCCCGTCTTGATTTACCCCACAAAACCGTGAAAAAGAGAGACTGCACGCGCTCACGGACACAAAAAAGGAAGAAAAAATCCCCCCGTCTTAATTTTAGACATTTCGATCGAGAATCATTTCAATTAATTTCCAAAGTTGAACAGAGAAAAATTTACACTGCTTTTCTTCACTATGTTTTCATCAGTTACCAGAAATTACTGTCGTAAGATCATTACAAGATCATTTTCCATCACATCAATGGCCAAGAGAATAGAAACAGATGCATTCGGCGAAATCGAGGTTCCCAGCGAAAAATACTGGGGAGCTCAAACCGAACGTTCACACCGTAACTTCAAAATTGGAGGTGAGAAAGCGCGGATGCCGGAGCCTGTGATTCAATCATTCGGAATTCAGAAGAAAGCTGCTGCTATTGTGAATACAGAATTAGGAGTACTGGATCCAAAGCTTTCAGATGCAATTCAGCAGGCAGCAACCGAGGTGGCTGAAGGAAAGCTGGATGAGCATTTTCCACTTGTTGTTTTCCAGACTGGATCTGGAACTCAGACAAATATGAATGCCAATGAGGTGATCTCTAACAGGGCAATTGAGATTCTTGGAGGAAAGATGGGTACGAAGAAGCCCGTGCATCCAAATGACCACGTGAACATGTCTCAGTCTTCCAATGATACATTTCCAACTGTGATGCACATCGCTGCGTTGACGCAGATCGAGAGGAACCTCTTACCCGCAATGGAGAAGCTTAGGGATTCTTTAAACAAAAAATCTGACGAGTTTAAGGACATCATCAAAATCGGCAGAACACATCTCCAAGATGCAACTCCCTTGACTTTGGGACAGGAGTTTTCTGGATACGTTGCTCAGCTTGATAATGGAATCAGACGTGTGCGTACAGCCTCTGAGTCCCTTAGATTCTTGGCTCAAGGTGGAACTGCTGTGGGTACTGGATTGAATACAAAAAAGGGCTTTGCGGAGAAGATGGCTGAGCAGATCACAAAATTAACTGGCGTTCAGTTCTACACCGCACCAAACAAGTTTGAGGCTCTTGCTGCACATGATGCAATTGTAGAAGTATCTGGAGCTTTAAACACTGTCGCTGTTTCGTTGTTCAAGATCGCACAAGATATTAGATACCTTGGATCTGGTCCAAGATGCGGATACCATGAGATTTCCCTTCCAGAAAACGAACCTGGTTCGTCTATTATGCCGGGAAAAGTCAACCCAACTCAGAACGAGGCCATGACTATGGTTTGTGCCCAGGTGTTTGGCAATAATAGTACCATTACTTTTGCAGGGGCCTCTGGCCAGTTCGAATTGAACGTGTTTAAACCTGTTTTGATTGCCAATCTTCTTTCTTCCGTCAGATTGATCGGTGATACATGCGATTCCTTCAGACTACATTGTGTTGATGGCATTAAGGCCAACAAGGACAGAATTAACTATCTAATGCAGCAATCATTGATGCTCGTTACTGCCTTGAGCCCTAAGATCGGCTACGATAAGGCTTCCAAGATTGCGAAAAACGCCAATAAAAAGGGTCTTACCTTAAAACAATCCGCATTGGAGCTTGGCTTCCTAACAGAGGAACAGTTTGATGCTACTGTCAAGCCAGAGAACATGCTAGGACCAAAAAATTGATTGTATCTGCAATACTTCCGAAGACAACAGAAAAGAAAAGAAAAAATCATTTATTCCATTCTACTTTCATTTCTCATGTAGGACATCTAATAACAGTAATTATTGCAGATGAAACTGTAGCTTCATATGTACCACCTACGGAACAATTCAGCGTGTTATGTATGTACTTACAAATTATTATAAATGCTTTCTCTTTGAAATAATGGCCCCCTGAAAATAGATGCGACTAGATTTGGGGATCTGTGATGAGCCATTTGAGTCGTTTTGCCTTATGTAAGTTGCCGGGCGAAAACACCGAGTCATTTCATTTTTCGAATAATATTTTTTTTCAACTTCTTCGCGCAGATGTTTGCCACACTTTGCCGAGATCTAAGTAAGTGGATGAGCGAAGGGAAAAAGTGGACTTTTTTTTGGTTGGCGGGCCGGTAAGGAAACACCAGAAAAGAGGAGATAATATTATTTCGTGAGGAAAGCGGATGGGGAAAAGTAAAGAAGTAACTCACTCTTCAATATCGTAATATACTTAGGTCACATTTTTTTTCTCCTTATCTTCACCTTCTGCTCTTATATCATACCTAAGAGGCTTATAGAGATAATTTATCTTTGCTTTCTAAGGAGAAGCTTTCTTATCTGAACTTTTTTTTGCACTTTACGGGCTTAAGTATCAGTCATCTGCTGAGCTATTCAGTTTAAACATAATTCATTGTTATACATTTTTTGGGTAAGAATAAACATCGGGTATACCCCCAAAAACATAGAGCATAAAGAAGGGTTGCAAATATTATGCTTAGAGCTTCTTCTTTGACTACCCGTAGAGGGGCTAATCTTATGCTGAAGGCTGTTCCATTGATCGTCAGATCAAGCACTACCTTAGCGCTAAGGAGATATGCTTCCGGGCTATCAAATTTTCAAAGCCGTGCCGTGCTTTCAAAGGTTCTTTCTCAGGAATCATCGCAGGGAAGACTTTCGTTTAAAGGGGGAAACTTTTTCACTCCATTTAACGCAGAGAAGAGGAAGAAATTAACCCCAGCGACATACGAGGATTTTCTGCCACATTCCAATAATCCATCATTTTTGACGGTCCGGTCTCCTTTTAACCACTTACAGAATATTGACAGGAGCATATACTTGGACCTTTCGGCTGACAATAAAGAAGACCCTAGTAATGATGATGGCAAGGAGACAGAGCCTTCAACAAAAGAGAAACAAGACAAAGAAAAAGAAAAAGATGAAGAGGATTCCAAGGATGAAACAGACAGTCAAAAGCCAGACACGAGTGTCAAGTCATCTCGTGGAAAGGGCAGATCAAAAGCTGCATCTTCAGGTGCAGGTGCATCATCTTCGTCATCAGCAGGATCTGGTAGTGATGCATTCGGATCAGGTCATGACGGTGTGAAAGGTGGCAAAGACAAAGAACCAAATATTTCTGAGGTTTATCCTAGGGTGATTGGCCTTCCAATTTCTCAGCGACCACTCATTCCAGGATTTTACAAAGCATTGGTGATCACTGATATTAATGTCATCAAGGCCATCAAGGATGCTCTTAACCACAAGAATCCATATATCGGTTGCTTCCTTTTCAAGGATCCAGAAATGACGGGTGATGTTATTACCTCCAAGGACCAAGTCTACCAGACAGGTGTTTTGGCCCAGATCACATCTAACCTATATGCCAAGGACAACAAGACTGGTATAGAGTCGCTAACTGCGGTCTTATATGCTCACAAACGTATAAGACTCGATAGTCTTTATCCTCCAAAGTCAGATGCTGCTACTCATGTGGCAGAAAATGGGGAGAAGCATACGAAACAGGTCATCGAAGGCATTACAGGAGAGAAAGAAGGAGATGAGCCAAGAAAACCATCGCACAAAGCGTCAGTGAGAAAAATTCAAGATAAGAAATTGGAGCCAACTGAGGTCTTGGAGAAGGCGGAGGGAGCACAACTTCCTTCACATCGGGATGCTTTGCCAGACGAACCAGCACAGGATGAGTACTTAAAGAAGTACCCAATTAGTCTAGTGGGTGTCTCGGATGTTCTTGATCAGAAATATGATAAGAATGATCCATTGATCAACTCTTTGACTGCTTCAACATTGGAGACATTAAAGAAAATGGCAACAATGAACAAACAATTCAATGATGAGCTTGCTACATTTAGCGCTTCCCTACACAGCGACATCTACAGCTGTCCTTCTAATCTTGCCGATTTTGCTGCTGCCGTCACTGCAGGAAAATCAAATGATGTTCAGGAAATTTTAGAGACTACCGATGTTAAGAAGAGATTAAAATTATCCTTGGTTTTGTTGAAGAAAGAGCTGGCAAATAAGGAAATGCAAATGAAATTGGATAAGGAACTTGATGACAGGATTATGAAAAGGCAGAGAACTTATCGCTTGGCCGAGCAACTGAAACTAATTAAGGAGCAAATCGGTACTAGTGATGGTCGGGATGCTCTCATTAAGAAATACGATAACAGGGTTAAGAAATTGAACATGCCACCAGAAGTGAAGAAGGTTTATGCTGAAGAAATCGATAAGTTGAAGACTTTAGAACCTATGATGTCTGAATATGCTGTCAGCAAAAATTACTTAGACTGGCTTACCCAGCTACCATGGGGTATAGAGTCAAAAGACTGCTTCAGTGTTGAAAGGGCAAAGAACATTTTAAATGAAGATCATTATGGTTTACAGGATGTTAAAAACCGTATTCTTGAATTTGTCGCTGTCGGAAAACTTGCAAACAAGGTTAAAGGTAAGATTTTGTGTTTCTGTGGTCCACCTGGTGTTGGTAAGACTTCCATCGGTCGGTCCATTGCAAAATCTTTAAACAGAAAGTTTTACAGAATCTCCTTTGGTGGTTTGAATGATGTGTCTGAGATTAAAGGTCATCGTAGAACATATGTTGGTGCATCACCAGGTAGGATTGTTCAAGCTCTTAGGAGGTCACAAACCGATAATCCGTTGATCATGATTGATGAGATTGATAAGATAAGTACACAAGGTGCAAACAATGGCAATCCTGCTGCGACATTACTTGAATTACTTGACCCCGAGCAGAACAGCAAATTCTTGGACAATTTTATGGACGTCCCTATTGATCTATCGAAGGTTTTGTTTGTCTGTACTGCAAACAACTGGGAGACAATTTTGCCACCAATTCTGGATCGTATGGAGATGATTCACATTCCCGGATACACCGATAACGAAAAACTTCAGATTGCAGAGAAATACTTGAATAAGAAGATTAAAAAGGAAACCGGATTGGAGAATGCCAATATCAACGTGACAAAACCCGCTTTAGAGGCATTAGTTAAGTATTATTGTCGAGAAAGTGGTGTTAGAAGTCTCAAAAAGGCCTTAGAGAAGATATATAGAAAGGCAGCCTTGCAATTGGTTGAAGAAATTGGTGATCCGGCTGGATCTGAGGCAGAACTAGCAGTGACGGCTTCGGAATCAGATAAAAGCAAAGAGACTAATGTTGAAAAGGAGAACGAAAGGAAGGAGGAGGTTGCTGCAGATTTGCAGACAACATCTCCTGAAGGAAAACCTGCCGAAAAAACATTGAGTGCAAATGGAGAGAAACCAAACGAAAATGTCAGTAAGGGCAAGGAAAAAACACCGGAAATTACGAAATTGATTATTCCGGATGACTTTAAATTGGATATTACACCAAAGAATCTTTCGAAATATGTTGGACCACCGGTTTTCACATCTGACAGGATGTATATGACACCACCTCCTGGTATAGTCATGGGATTAGCATACTCGAGTATGAGCGGAGCTGCAATGTACTTTGAGACGGCACTGGTTCGTTCTCTTAAGATAGCTGCTGCTGGAAAGTTGGAAATGACAGGACACTTGGGTGATGTTCTCAAAGAATCGGCAGATCTCGCTTATTCTGTGGCAAAGAACATCTTGTCTCAGAGATTCCCAGATAACAGGTTCTTTGAGAGGGCATACATTCACATGAATTGTCCTGAAGGAGGAATCAGTAAAGATGGTCCTTCAGCAGGTATTACAATGACTACAGCGTTCCTTTCTTTGGCATTGAATCATCCAATTCCAGGTGATGTGGCCATGACGGGTGAGATATCTTTGGGAGGAAAAGTTTTACCAATTGGTGGATTAAGGGAGAAGACATTAGCTGCTAGAAGATGCGGAATTAAAACTATGATCATTCCTAAGAGCGATTTACCAGAGTGGGACGAGGTTCCAGAACAACTTAAAGAAGGAATAGATGTTCACTTCGTCGACTGGTATTCAGAGGTGTTCGATTTGCTATTTAAGGACGTTACTCCAGAAAAAGGAAACAATGTTTGGAAGGAAGAGTTTAGCAAGAGGGAGAGTCCTTTGGGAGTACCTGGTGATATGATGCAAACGCAAGAAAGACCACGGATTTAAGTTTGTAGATTAATAATGTGATCTTTTAAGCACGCAGTGGCGGCGACTCAAGATTCTTGTTTATATTATACATGTATAAACTTTAACTGTACACATATACATGCTTTTGAATTTTTTTGAAAAAATTAATGCTACTTGTTGGAATAAAATGGAGTAGAGATAGTTTTTTTTTGTACTATTTTCTTTTTTCTTTTTTGAAGGTCTTTTTTTTCTGCTTAGATAAAGAGCGTACTAATAAGAGATTTTCAAATTTTACGTTTACTTACCCACAGAAGCGTCATACTTTAGTGGAGTAGCATGCACAACCAATATAATAACATCAGCTAACATAAGAAAAGCAAGATGACGAAGAACACCTCTAGTGGAGATGTTGCTGTCAACGTTCAAAGCAATAATAATAAAAATGAAACAGAGAATACCGACAGCTCTTCAGACCAGCAGAGTGTACAAGCTTTTGATATTTTTAAAAAGGCATTAACATATAATGTGATTGCAAAGTATGATCCTACAATTGATCAGCTGATACATCTTTCTCCATACTGCGTTATTTATCAGTTTGATGGAACCGATTGGAACAAACTGGATTATCAGGGGCCAATTGCTTTTTACTCAAGAAAAGTTTCTGAAATTAAGGAAGGTGCTAAGTTTTCGATTCAAGATGTTATGGAACGCGACATATATCAATACGGACTCATATTATTAAACAGGGCAAAGCCTGAAAACTTTACCATTGGGCTGTTGGCACGAAAGTATTTGGCAGATAGCGATCTTGATCGGGCCATCGCCGTTGAGAAAAAGGAGGAGTTAGTGATATTGAACGATTTCAAGGGAGATACGTTTGGAATATGGCTTTTTGACGAGAAAGATAGGGAATACTTGTACAAATTTCTTTCTTACTGCATCGAGAATTAGTTACTTAGACCGTATATATGTGTTATTTTAGTCCCCTTGTTACATTTAATGTATACAATAATGTCATATGTAAAAAGAAAGTGATTGTAACGTCATTTCATGCATCCATCTACCTACTTTTCGCTTTTAACTGTCGCTGTGGTGTCCTTCTTCTTCTTTTTATACGTTTTCCTCTTTTTTGGTCCTGCCTCTCCTTGCTTTTTTGCGTTCTTCCTAGGCTTTCTCTTCCTTCCAGTTTTCTTCGCACCTTTCTTATTTGCACCGCGACCACCTTTGGTACTACCTTTAGTACTGCTTGTACCTTTACTATCAGATTCTCCCTGCTGCTGCTTGTTTTGTTGCTCTGATGCTTGCTGCTGGTTCATCATCATTCTTTCTTTTTGTGTCATAAACATACCGAATCCAGTACCACCAGCAGCGGATCCAGGAAACGTATTTCTAAGGCTTAAACTGTTTCCTAGAGGATGCTTCATGTTACTTCCACCAACTGCTTGCTCCTTAAGCAAGGCCATCCTTTTCTTCCAGGATTCAATGAAACGAAGTCTATCAAATTGAGCTGGCTTATTTCCAACTTCATTATCCTTATCCAAAGTGACATTGCTATGTCTATACATTTCATTGAGTACTGTCATCATCTGCTCATATTTTGAGTTTGATCTGGATAAATCTTCATGCAATGGCTTATACTTTAGATTTTGAGTAGTGATCGGTTCAAGATCTCTACCCTGGCCATCAACCTCTCTTGCATCCTTTCTATGGGGAAAGATAACCTGATCCGCTTTTTCATTGTAAGCAGGAGTCACACTATCGTAATCCGGCCATAGTGACCTATCATATTTATAAGGATTCAGAACCGGCTGAAGATTTATATTTCTATTTGTGGCGGTCAAAACTTCACTTTCAAAAGTAAGTGCGAAAGTATCATGAAATTGCTGTGAATCTGTCTGCAGAGATAAATCCTCATATAAACTAGACTGAGTCATCCGAAGAACTGTTCGGTATTCCTTTGGCTTGAATATATTCGTCTTCTCAGGTTCCCGAGTTTCATTATCGTGAATCTCCTTACCAGCCTTATTTTTATGTTCATTATTCTTATCTGCCGCAGTATCGGGTTTGCCAGCATTATTCTTCTCTCTATGTAAAACAGCATCCAGCTCATCGCGGCCATCATCCTTCAACGCACTTTCATCTAACTTTCTATGATCAAACACTTTTAAGAAGATAGCACCGTCATACATCTTAATACCCCCATCTCTTATTATCTCCATCAGGGCTTCTGGAATAATGCCAAAAGCTACATACTTCAAGAATTCCTTAATTACGGAAGAATTTTTGGCAATGGCAGCATCACTATTACCAAACTGATAATAATTTTCATGGATATGGAGTATCATCGATGCCGGGTAGTTCTCGTACTTTTTCAACAGCTCCTCATTACTCTCATAAAATTTCTCAGTTCTGGCTCTCTTCCTTAGCTGTTGGATGATTAATATTTTACGCTGCTGAGGTGTGAGTTTCGCCAATTGCTGTTGAGTCAATCCGAAAAAGGTCCTTTGATGCTGATTTTGTTGCATCTGAATGTTTCTCATATTCTGCTGTATCTGTGAATTATCATGAATCTGATTTGTAGTGCTCTTTTGTTCCTGCGTGTGCATGCTCTGTTTTTGCTGCTGCTGCTGTTGCTGTTGCTGCAGAATATATTTTTGCTGGATTTGTTGCTTCAGTTGTTGTTGCGTAGTAAAACCATTTTTTTGGGTCGTGCCTGTAGCTGCATAAGTCATACCCGGAGACATTTGCCTGTGATGTGATTGATTTTCTGCTGAAACCGGAAGACTTTTTCCAGGTACGCTTTTTCCGGCCACTTTATGAGCAGTACCATCGGGAAGTGACTCGTTTGAAATACCAGCTCCTGGAACCGTCTTACCTGACGATTGCATACGAGCAACTTGCTGAGCACGCCTGAGCTGCTGTTGTCTCCTCAGATATTGTTGATGCCGTTGAAGTAATATAATGTCTTCCCTTTTCAATTCACCATTACGAATCATCTGCTGAAGCTTCTGCTGACGGGTCATTCCAGGTGGTGGCTGTATTCTACCAAGAAGATTGATAAGATAAGCTTGGATAGCATTTTGTCTCCGATTGGTTGTTTGGACATTATTTGGAGTTTGACCACTAGAGGAACCGCCCCTTCCGCTGCTACCAGAACTGACATTGTTTCCACCAGTGTCTAAAGCCATGCCGGAATTTGGACTTGAAGTACCATTCATATTGCTTCCTTGATCAAAGTTCTGTTTACTACCTAAATTGCTATTCGCTATGGATCCTTCAGAGCTTAAGCTACCATTCGATGTACCTGACATATATGAGCTGCAGTAAATCAGAAATTTAAGTATGCAAATAAATCAAAAAATGACTTTCCAGTTTATCTTTATGCTTATAGAGTGTTCAAATTGATTGTTGAGCACCAATTATCAACTGTTTACGTTGAACACTCAGTGAATACTTTTTTTTTTTAAATCTAAATTTGCAGAACAAATAATAACAAAATGAGCAAAGACTTTTGGAGAACTTGCCGATGATAATTTAACCAAACACTGACAATTAAAATAAACGCACCCGACCGCTTTATGAAGGCTTTAAAATAAAAGTATACAGAACCATGGCTCGATATAGAGTAAATAGTGCACATATAACGAAATTTGGATGAAAAAATCAAACAAAAGAGATAAAAGCTGGGAAGAAAAAAATTGACAGCGACGCGTCGGTTGGTCAATTATGAAAGAAAGATTGTCAATGGAGGACTGCTGAAACCTCCTCACACAAAAAATAGAGGAAAAAGAAACGACTATTAAACGATGGATAAAAATTTTCTATTGCATAGAGAGAAGAGTATATCGAACTAAAATAGGATAATTCACAGGGGAAAAAATAAAGTTAGATAGTAAGAAAAAAAAAAAAAGAAAACTGGTTACTTTTTCAATTTATATTACAAAAAGTCACAAGAACGAGAGCTAAATACACAGGAAGATGTACCTGGCAAGTACTTTAAATATAGAACCTACACCTCTGTATTCTGGAAGACGTCCCACAATTAAGTCTTAGATCGAATTCGAAAATTTTTCCAAATGAAGATCCTACCAGTTCCATCAAATCATAAGATTGAGTTTCCCAAAAAGAACACATTAGGTTGTTAAAAGATGAAAAGTCGTACATGGAAATATAAATGGTCTTGCCTTCCTTCCTTTTGTTAAATTCAAGGTAATGTTAAAAATTAAAGAAGTACGTAAAGCGGAAGGGGTCATGAGAGAGGAAAAAAGGGACCAATAGAGTTCTGAAATTGCACAAAATTTGAACAATTTTAAACAATAATTCAGGGACAGAATACGTTTGTACATATATGTAAATGAATAGCTAGATAGTAGACTACGGAATTAGGCACATTTCTTATTGCTGGGGAAAAACAATTATATGTTGCCTTAAAATAAACGAAAATTCGCTGATCAGGAACAATAAAAAATATAACAAAAATTGCATTAACTTCCTCAGGAAAAAAAATTTTTCGAGAGACATGTCCTGGGAGAAAGAAAGAAACTAACTCAACGTAACTAAGTCTGCAAAAATTGAGAGCATGTGGAACAAACTTAAAGACCACAAAAAAGCCAGAAATCAAAAACGAGGAAAAAATCAATATAGAACATAAATAAAGAAAACATATTGGCTATTGTGAAATCATGCAATGGAAGCCTTGTACATAGAGGCTCAGACATTATTAGCATTGTATATGTTTCCATACATGAAACATAATTGTAATTAAAGTATAGAAGGAGGCTAAGCCTCTTGAAAGATGATGACTCCCTCACCCCAACTTACACTCTCAGCCTCGGCGAAATCTTTCTCTGCATAAAAAAATGTGAAGTTTAGACAATAGCCATTGCTAAATTTATTTGTTTATTTTCCCTCTCTTTTCTTATTTTACAGAATTCGCTGAACTTTCGAAAAATTTAAGAAAAAACATCTGGTATTGTCTTCCGGGCATATAATTTTGGACATTCTATTGTTGTAATGCATTTTATTCTTTAATACACTTTGTTCTTTACTGGAGGTTACTTTCTATTATTTTCACATTTACCTTCCACTCCTCATATTTAACTCCGTGGTTTCCCCCGCCTGATTCATATGTTATTTTTATGTTGGGCTGCTATGATCTCTTACCCTTTGATCAGACGTTCCTGCGCTTTTTTTTTGGAGAAAAAAGATACTGTGCATCTGTTCTCTGTGATTGAATTAAGCTGTTTGAATTCACCAGTGGGCATTACTACTGTCTTTTTTTTTTTCTGAAAAGAAAAACAACTTGATCTACAAACAAATTTGAAATTTCGTTCCTGCTGCTACATTTTCACTTCTTTTGAACACTATTTACTGAAACCATCATTGTGAACACAATTGCTTTTTTAATTCCTGATCTGTTCTTATCTTCATTTACCTTGCATTTTATGAGCAAGGAAGAAGCTTTTCGATAAGGATTTGAAGAAAATACGGTATATTATTTTACTTGATTCATCAAACTTGCCTTCAAACCAGAATTGAGTGAGATCAGAAGTGATAGACAAATCAAATTTCTTTTGACGTTAGAACTACTATCATTAGGACAGTCTACGAGCATTACGTGCAAACCAATCAAGCTTTTTTCAAATTGCTTGTTTTGTTTTTTCTTTTCTTTTTTTGACGACTTCTTTTCAAAATTTTCCCCCTTGCAATTTTTTTTGTTCCCTCTCTTAATTTCTTTCTTCACATTACCATTTTTGTCAAAAGTTCTTCCCTCACTTTTTCAGTTACACACCTTTATTGATTTGCATTGATTTCGTTCGGGCTTACACACTTTTTGATTCATTAGCCGAAATTTTTACCATTATTTTTGTTTCATTGCAACCTGGTCTTTCTCTTTACTTGCCGCCCACCTGGGCCAGGATCACCAATTTTCAACCATCTACCGAACAAAATCCAGTTGGCGATGTCTCATGCTGATCAATCAGGATATACACTTCCCACTGGATTCTCAGGCTTCTTAGATTCCGGCGGCCCAGATCATCTTTCAAATAAACAGTGGTTTCATTCACAACAACAACATGATAGATCAAGGAAACCGTTTGAACGATCTTACACAAACCAACCTCAGTTCATTGATAGGCAATCAACTTCGTCGTCATCAAATACTTCTGATCTTTCGCCAGAAACTTATAACAATGCCGTTCTTCAAGACCAGCAATATATGGCCGCAGTACAAGCAGATCATCAATATCGGAATGCAACTTCCGTGCGTCCACAGGTGATGCAACACCATTTTTTGCGATCTAATCGCCCTCTTTCACATGTCTACATTTCATCCATGACAGCAAATAATTCTTCAGCAGTTTCATCCGCTTCATCTATCCCAACAATTTCCTCAACACAGTCCATCCAATCTGTCACCTCATCGATAAGTGGTCCACAAAATAGTTATCAGATGTCAACTCTTGCAGATGTGAATTCAAATTTATCTGCTGAATCTGTCGGTATGTCCCAGACGACCAGTGTTCCAATTACTTGTTCAACGTTTCCTACTTCCATATCAAATGTTGCAGATCGTCGGGGTTCTATGCCCATGCTAGGTATAACTAATTCTTGTGGGGAACATCAGTATGAAGCGGCTACTAGTGAAACCGATATTAGTAACACTATTGCTCCATCGCGGACCGTTTACTTGGGGAATGTTCCACCTTACACAAGAGCAAATAAGTTGCTAGATCACGTTCGTTCGGGCATAGTGGAATCTCTGCGAATCATACCATCCAAGAATTGTGCATTTGTTTCATTTTTGGATGAGAAGGCGGCAATGCTATTTCACTCAGACGCAATTCTCAAGAGATTAACTATCGATAATCATGAAATTAAAGTTGGTTGGGGAAAGCCAACAGCAGTTCCGCCTGTTGTCGCCTCTTGTGTGGCCAGATATCATGCCACCAGGAATGTTTATTTAGGAAACCTTCCATCAGATACGACAGAGCAAGAGCTAGTCTCTGATTTGTCTGAGTATGGTGAAATCGAGACTGTTAAGATACTATCCGAGAAAAGGATTGCCTTTGTACACTTTACTAGCATTTTGGCCGCTACTCGATGTGTGCAGACACTTCCATTGGTTTCAAAATATTGCGATCGAAAGGTTTTCTATGGAAAGGATAGATGTGCTTTTATTACAAAGACTCAACAACATAATGCAGCTCAATATTTGGGTTTGAATTCGTTTCAGGATAATCTGCCAGATAATGTTGACCGAGATCAAATTGCATCTGCACTGGTTAAGCAGTCTAATGCCGCAGCAATGATTGCAACGGCAGCTGGCGGTTCATCTAATCTGGGAAATAGAACTATATATTTGGGAAACTTAAACGCGGAAACAACCGTTGAAGAAATATGCAATGTTGTGCGGGGAGGAATACTTCAGAATATTCGGCCGATCCCAGAAAGACACGTCTGCTTTGTGACATTTATTGATCCAATTTCAGCTGCACAATTTTTTGCCATGTCCTCGATTCACGGACTGATTATTCACAATAGAAAGGTCAAAGTTGGATGGGGAAAAAATTCGGGTCCTCTTCCTGATTCGATCAGTCTTGCGGTTGCAAATGGCGCTTCGAGAAATATATATATTGGAGGTTTGGACAAAATTCCGGAGATCGCATTTACCCAAGAGAAGCTATATCACGATTTCAAGCCTTTTGGAGATATCGAGCAGATAAACTTCTTTGAGCAAAAACATTGCTGCTTCGTCAATTTTACAAACATTTCAAATGCCGTCAAGGCGATAGATGGCATTCATAATAATCCCGATTACGAGAAATGCAAGATCAACTTTGGCAAAGATCGCTGTGGCAATACGCCTAGACATTTTCAATCGTCTAGATCTCGCTGCAACAGTCATAAATCTTCCTCCTCGTCGACTTCTGCATCCACCACGTACAAATTACAGAAGCTCCCTTTATCATTTGATTACATTAGACAGCGGCATAACAGCGAGCACTATGATAACAATGACCAGCTGAATACAGGAAGTGCTAACAGTCCCCCAGCTATTTTCTCTTTAAAGCAGGAGCAACAGCAGTATGGCTTTATTTCTAACTCTAGTTCTGGTATTAACAGCAGCACACAGAACAACAATTTGAATAAAAATGATACTTCCCAAGGATACACAGCTGAGCGGGCTTCTCAATGCGGTCCCTTAGGTATAATTACCGATCATGCCAATCATTTGAATCACTCCTACTAACTAGGGATCATGGTTCAACATTTAGGAATTTATTGTCTTATCCGGATCATTTATAAACTGTCACATAATTCACTTTTTTTATTGCTTTTACTTTACATGTTCATTCTGCCATATTCAATTGCTTTGCTTTTATTTTACATTAACGTTGCATTTTCCCAAGATGCGTGCTTGAAAATATATATTTTACGAGTTCTCTTATTTTTTTTTTACTGCGGGTTAGGTTGATATTCTTCTTCTGATTGTCGCTTGTCTGAAACTTTGATTTGCTTCTCTATATTTTACTTCTGCCTTTAATATTATTATGCTTTTCTTCTTATCATTATATTTAGTTGAGTTTCTGTTTCTATACTTTTTTTCCCGCTTTTCTTACAAATATAAACAAACTTTGTATTTGACAATTTGTTAATAAACAAATATTACTAAAATTTATACAACTTCGGAGCCACGTACTTTTGAAAAGCAGATTTCAAGATTTTGAACAAAGATATTTCAGTAGAATAGCTTACGCTTCAATGAAATCTCTCAAATTCAATCATAAGGATCGACGAGGTTTCGGGCGCCTGCAATTTCCAGATTTAGGGCCGCAAATTTCAGTTTATGAACAAAAAAAAAAAAAATACTTGACTTTTAAGAGTCAGATTATCAGATTTGAAAAAAATTGTTTGCTTATGCTCCGAAGACAGGTCGAGATAATCGGGTTTGACAAAACTGAAAAATATCACTTTCTATTATTAAATGTTGATCACATGTATATAAATCTACATCAATAACCAACCAAATATTCCATCTAAGAAACTTACTGGCCATGTGCTTGAATTTTATGTCATAGGTGTTTGTTTCGTTTTCTATTGCCAAATCTTCAAGCAATTTTTTGAAGTTCAATTAGTGAACTAGTTAGTACGCACATTGTTATTTTTTCACCATGACATCATTTTTAGGTGCAATGAATAAAGTGTCCAGATGGCTGGATTCTCATGGTGGAGAGAGCAGAGGGATACATCGATATCTTCCAGAAGAACGTGCGAATGTGAATCTAAAACGAGCATTTTTATCGATTTATGGCTTGTGGATCTCAGGATGCGGAGGTCTTACATCTATGTCCTCATATTTCCTCGGCTCGTTGATATATGGCTTGGGATATAAGGATACAATGATATGCGGAACATTTGGAACGATATTTGGTTGTCTAGTTGCGGCATATTGTGCTACTATGGGACCCAGATCAGGTCTTAGACAGATGTGCTCTGCTCGATATTTATTCGGTCCATACATGGTCCGTGTTGTTTCGCTAATTACTATTATTGGCTTTTTGGGATGGTCTGTGACAAACTCAGTTCTTGGAGGCGAGATTCTTTCTCAAATAAATGGTGGTCATTTAAGTTTAAGTCTAGGCGTTACCATCGTCTGCTTAGTTAGTTTAGTTGTGGCTATATTTGGTATCCATTATCTTCTGAGGTTTGAGTCTTTGGTTGGGCTTCTGGTCATTGCCGTGGTGTTTCTAATGTACATTATAGCGGGTCCGGAAATAGTGAAGTATCATGATACTGTTACCCTACCGGGTACTGATTCGGCTGCTAAAATCGGTGTTCGGATTTCATTCTTTAACTTGGCCTACTCGGTTACTGCAACATGGGGTGGCTGTGCCTCAGATTATTACGTTGTGCTCCCAGAGACTGTTTCACAAACAACGATATTTATGTCTACATTTTTTGGTACCGCAATTCCAACAGTATTTGGTGCTGTGATAGGCATGCTCATTGGTAATGCAGCAACGCAGTATAAGCCATGGTCGGATGCCTATAATAATTACTCACTCGGTGGGTTACTTAATACGGTTTTCGAACGTTGGCACGGATTTGGAAAGTTCCTTTTGGTGATATTCTGGCTTTCATTGATTACGAATAATACAATAAACAATTACTCTTCAGCTTTAAGTGTGCAGCTCATAGATAACTTTTTTTTCAAGTACTTTCCCCGTTGGTTCATTGTTGTGATCATCTTCATAATAACATTGGTCTGCTCTTTGGTTGGAAGGAACTCTTTTTCGACTATTTTGTCCAACTTCCTTCCCATGCTCGGATACTGGATCAGCATTTATTTCACCCTTCTTTTTGAAGAAAACGTGATATTTCGTTCCACTAGACTTGCAAAACTTTATCGTTATGAATTATACGGAGAGGATTTTGCTTCTGAGAGCGACATCACAATTCAGCCAACAGAGAGAGAGAAAACAGATGATAAGGCGGGTGAAGGCATTTCTATTCTTCAGAATTCATCACAGCGGATAACTGAACAATTTCCTCCTCCTTTGGCCTCAACGAAAAGTGTTCCGTATTACAATTTCAACGTCTGGAACGATACAAACTATCACACAAAAGGATTTGCCAGCATTATTGCCTTTTGTTGTGGTGTGGTTGGTGCAGTGATGGGCATGAATCAGGTTTATTATACAGGTCCAATCGCTAAACTTATAGGTGAATATGCTGCAGATATGGGAACATTTTTGGCTATTGGTTTTGCTGGTGTGTCGTACCCATTACTACGTTATGCTGAGTTAAAAATATACGGAAAATAACGTGATGTGGTAATACTTGTATTTCCGTTTATAAAATTAATATAATACTTTGCTATACTGAGTAAGATCCGAAACCGATGATTTGCCGACTACCAATCACTGAAAGAAACTAACACGATAACAGTAATAAAAAAAAAGATAACTGTTGAAGGGTAATTAAGGTATGTGAAATCAACAAGTGAGGAAAATATTATGCATGGATCAATGACGGAACAATGACAAAATGTAATAATTGATAAACCACCTAATAGATGCAAGTATTTGGTAAAATACAGACATATTTTTATTTTGATCAGCTTTGAGAGATTTATGATTCACCTCCTCATTTGCATCAGAGGATTCATTGTCATTTCTTCCATCAACAGCTGACTCCAGACTCGAATCCGGAGTGTCATCGTTGCTTTCTGGTGTATCACGATTCAAAATGTCAGAATCTTTGTCTGCAGGTTTGGTTGGCGTAGTCTGCCTCTCTGCACCCTCCCCATTACATTTCTTCTCATCATTGGTATTGGCTGCCCCAAGAACTATAGATTGTGCAATACCATAATTATTCTCATTTCCGTGGGAATCTTCTTCTGAAGGTGCACTTTTATCTAGAATCCAATCATTACCGTTAACAACATACTTGTATGTAAACTTAGGCTTTTCCAAAGTAACACCTACAGTCCAGTGACCGCTTTCAAGCTCATATTTGAGTTTGTCATGCGTGGTACTCCAATTGTTAAAAGTGCCCGCGACGGAAACCGAATTGTATGTTCTGGTTGGATCGCCCAACTTGAAATTATAGAAATATGCGGTCATTATATCTCAGGCCTCTCACAGATGTATTCTTCGAAAAACAAGATTAAAAAACTTTTGATATCACAAATGAACCACAATTTAATGTAAGTTGGTGAAATGGGTTAAAATTAATGCCAATAAATTTAACGATGCGGTAATCTTAATCCTTGCCTCTCTTCTTATGGATGGGCTGCGCTAATAATTGCTAACTATGCAAGAATAAGCTATGTGTCTTTCAAGTTGTTCACATGTAGACGAGGCTAAGATTTTTATGTTTCAACTCTCAGTAATTAAAAAAAGGTTATAATTGTAATTATTTATATTTTGATCCGGTGATATTTGTCCTAAGGGGGGAGCGTAAAAAGGCGGTATACTTCCCCAAGTACTAAAGACGCGGCTGACCTGATTGTTTGAAAATAATAGGAGTTGAAAAAGAATAATATTTTGTATTATGCTTTTATCAAGATAATAGATAAAATAAAAATATGAAGGAGCACCGCATCGAATGAATACAAAAAAAAAAAAAAAAATTTAAATTTGAAAGGTTTGGCTGCACTCTCAGGACCGGAACATTGTGGCTAAAGAAGTTTTCAACCGTGAAGATTATCATATTTAATACGTACAAATCGAAAAGAAATATGTTACCAAAGAATTAATTGAATGCTTGTATGCTTATGATTTTCCCCAGATAAAGGTATGATTTTAATTTAGGGATGGGGCAAGTGACGATCATTATCTGTGGGAATCTTTGAAAAATAAGAATCCCAAGAGGTAGGAAGGGAAGATAGACGGGTCGATTTTCACATTTTAATTTTGATGTTGATCAATTTCCGGAATGAGAATACTAATGGAAAAAGAATCTGCAAATTTATGCCGGGCAGCTTGATCTATCACTTTTATTCTACCAGCCAAAAATCAATCGACCCCAGGGCAAGAAAAAGACATCCAGATAATTTTGTACAAACCTAGAAGGCAATAGATTTTATTTCATAGTTGAAGATTTCTTTTGCCGATTAAGAAAGATGCCGACACCATCACAATCTGTGGCGAAAAGTTCTTCAGTATTAGACGGGACAAACCTCACAGACCATAAAAATATTGATGAGACTAATAATGATTCGAAAGGAAACAATCAAAGCTTTGTAACTGCGGATTCTGCTGTGCAGAGTGTGGGATCTTCAACATCAATGTTTTCTAATATAAAACTTACACCTATAACGAACATTCAGAATTTAGGGCATCATAACAAAGAGGAATTAACTCGGACATTACGCAAGGCAAGAAAAGGGGAGACTTTTTTACCAGAAGGACTAAAGTTTCCCGATCAATTTGACGCTTCTAAAGTCAGCACAGCTGATTCTAATAAGTCAGGGATTTTTCCACAGGCGTCATCGAGTCCTAAACATGATAGTACCTCAGGTGTAAGTCGCTCTTTCTTTAATTCACAGCCTGGTTTAAGGGCATCCAGAACAAAAAATGGTACTCTAAATCCAATTAAAGGTGCTTACAATCTTTTTGATCGGAAACTAAACTTTGATGGAAGTCCAAGCCGTAAAAGAAAGCGTGTGTTGACCCCAGAATTTGAACAACCGGTTGAAAATGTTACGATGAGCGAACTTGAAGGCAGATTGATTAAAAGTGATAGGGCTGAAGGGCTTAAAGGGTCAAACTTAACAACTGGGCACGTATTTATGCCCAGAATTGAATCAGGAAACACAAGCCTGAATGAGATGTCAATGCATAGTAATTATTTCTCTGCTAACAGCACGAAAGAGAAGTCTGAAAGTCATCATGATGAGGTCGAAAGCCAGGGTATTATAAGGAGTCTACTAGGTGACCCACAATGCATTACTAATTTGACATTAATAATACAAATAGTGATGAATACTGTGGTTGTCGCATGCCTAATTGCAATCGTCATAATCTGCTTCATGTCTGTGAAGAGGGATGTTGACCGGAAGGTTCAAACATATGTTATAGAAATGGTTCACAAAATAAATTCTTGTCGTAGAGAGTACCTCCGGAATAATTGTGCACCAGAAATGCGTGCACCAGCTTTGGAGAGCTCATGCACTGAATGGGAGAACTGTATGAATGAAGATCCGGAGTCAGTTGTCACTTCAGTTGCTTATTTTGAAGTTATGGCAGACTGCATGAACGCATTTTTTCATAATCTAAGCCTCAGGACTCTATGCAGTATGGCTGGCCTTTTATTTTTCATTGTGATAGTTCCAAATATGATATTTAACAAGTTTAGATCAACAACCACAACGAATAATAATACTTACTATAACATCACACATGAACAATCCACCACAGACTCTCCAATGAAGGTGTATGGGGGTAATGGACGGATATTGGATACGTCTGTTATGAGTACACCATCCCCCCAAAAATTGTTGGACAACACGTTGAACAACAGCACAGTATACTTTACACCAATTCAAGCAGATGAGACAAGTTTTTCAAAAGGCAAAGGTTCAAGTGTGCGATTTAATCCAAAAGTAGACTACAGCTTTTATGATGGTGATTCTAGCCCATGTCCTCCAAGGATACGCCGGCGGAACAACAAGTATTAATTTTTTGGGATTATGTATTTAGCAATAATGGAATCTATGTACTTTTAATGTAAAACATAAATAGTATTGAATCTCAAAAGAAAGCAACCTCGTTACAAAAGGGAACAAACAGACTACAAAATATATATTATTTATACAATACAAAGCAGTGAACCATGCCAAATAGACAAAAACAAACAAACAAAAAGCATAAATGATGCAATAAATGTAACGAACATTCAGCTGCGAACTTTTTTACCGGCCATCAATTGGTTCAACAACTCAGTACTATGAGCTTTTCCCATTAAGCCAGGAGGAGGAGGTGTGTTTGCACCTTGCGCCTGCTTTCTCTGCTGCTGAAGAAACTGCTGTTGCAGAAATTGCTGTTGAAGAATCTGCTGCTGCTGTAAATTAGGTTGTTGTTGTTGTTGCTGTTGTTGCAATGCAATTTGTGGCATGACCGGTGTGTTGGAATTAGAAGGTGTTCCGGCAGCAGCAGCTTGAGCAGCAGCGATCTGAGCAGCCTGTTGAGCCATAGCTTGATTTTGAGCAGGAGAGCCACCATTGTGTGTAACGCCCCTAAATGGATAGTTTTTCATGTACGGTGCAAAAAGCAACGATTCAACTAATTGTCGAATGTGATGCCTTTCAGAAGCATCGTCAAGGGATGTCATTCCCCGAGCATCCAAGCTGTCAAGATCGATTTTGTGAAATAGCATTAAATTAGAGGAGTCATTGGTTGCCGCTTTGCGGAATGCAGGCTTGATTGTGTATGAGAACTCATCTTGGTTGTTCAACTGCTTTAAGGAGTCCCCAATCATACGATAGCTTAGTAAAGTGTCATTCAGAACCAATGCATGCTGTGCCTCTTTCTCACGCTTATCCTTCTTTTTAGCAAGACGCTGCTGCAGCTGCACTTGTGCCTGCTGCTGTTTTTGAGCTTTTTGCAGGGCATCTCCCAAGGTAGGGAAGGAACCCATGGTAGTAGAAGGTAAACCTTTTGGCTCCGGTTTATTAGGTGCCGATATGCTATTACTGCCTGCCGATGGCTTACCCCAAGATGCAGTTGACGGTAAAGCAGGTTCATGCGGGTGCCTGGCTTGAGCATGAGTTAGGTGAGGTGAATTGTGACCGGATTCGGAGAGAGGCGAGACCAATCCATGAAATGCAACACGCTCTCGCATTTCCTCACCTTCCTCCATTCTGCTATTAACAGATCTGGTGGACAGATCCTGCCTTGAGAAGGTGTCTGCTTCCTCGCCAGGCTCATGCAAAAACATACAGTTTGGATTAGGGCACGGAACACCGCGCAGATACGAAGAGCAGTATTTTGTAGTACCGTAGGCAGCTTTGAGAATTCTGCCATCACTAATGGATCCATCAATGGACATGATACATCTGGCAGCATCATCCTTCCTCGCAAATGTCACATACACGCCGTAGCTTGGATTTTGACCTTGTGAAACTCTGTGGTTCTGCGGACCTTGATTCCGCTTGTTGATCACAATTTTCAATATCCGTCCGTACTGCCCGAAATACTTCTCAGAACGTAAAAGTGATGCAAGTTCCTCCGCAGGACATACTGGATTGAGTCCCACAACATAAACCAAGTTCTTTTGAATTACCCTGACACCGGCAAGATGATGTCTTTTGGCCATCTCTGCATCTTTTCTTTCCTTTTCCTGTTGTCTTTTCTCTCTCTTGCGCCTTTCTGCTTTCATCTGTTGAGCCTTCAGCTCCCCGGGATCGATTGGAGTATACTGAATGTTTTTGTCATCGTATGGTCGTCTGCAAGCGGGACATCTACCATTCAACTCCGGGTTTGTCCGAATGTTATTGTAACAAAATTGACAGATTTGATAACCACACGGACAAGGCTTGAATGATCTGTCGGTTATATCCATCTCCTCCACACAAAGTGGACAGAGTACTGCATCATCATCGTCGGAAATGTATGAATCACTGTGATCTGACATGTTAGTTCAATTAAAAGAAATTGTTAATGCTTGGTTATTTTTCCGCTTTACTCTTGATTTTTTTATTATTATTTTTACAAAATGGAGCTTTGTATTTCTAGCGTTCAAAACGATAGTTCCTGTTAATAATAAAGTTAGAGCTCAATGTAGTTAATCCAATAGAAGTGCTGATGAGCTACTAACAGGTAATTCTGAAACAAATAGCCAGATACAAGTCATCGGGGTATCCAACGTATTTGCTCGCCTTCCCTATCTTGATCGATTTTAAACTTTTTTTCTCCCAAGTTTCTTCGCTACATTTTCAATTTTTTTTCTCTCTCCCCCCCTAGTTTGAAATCTTGGGAGCCTTACACCAGGAGAGAAAAATTCTAAGAATGTATGGCAAGTCGTCAATAGACGCGTCAAGAAACAAACCTTACCTTGGCTCACCCACCAGTATTCTCTTACCCAGAAATTATTTATTGTTTTTAATTTTTTCTCCTCTTTGCAAGCTTTCTGAACTAACGCGATGCGATGTGCACTACACTGCAATTACGTCAATGCATCAGTGATCTTATTCATGCAGAGGATAAGGGACATTTTTCAAATCGCTAACCTTTTTTCTTCTTTTCTTTTTAATAACTGTCAACATAAAAATTCGATAGAATACATCATTAGCATTAAAATTATTAAGTTCTTATTAGCATTAATATGATTCACAAATTTATTGATCTTTTAGGTAGTCTTATGAGCTCTAATAATGAGCTAAGGGACGCGTCCGAAAAGGAATTCAATCGCCAAGCTAACGCAGATCCAGATCTGTTTCTCACAAATTTAATAAAGATTGGATCGAATCATTCCTGTCCTCCACAGATTCGATTGGCAAGTCTTCTTCACCTTAAGAGATACCTTCCAAATTTCTGGTCTCCTGCATTTGATAGCTATATTGGAACAAAAACAATCGACCAGAATGTCAAACAGCTAATCCGTTCGTCCCTATTTTCCCTTTTAGGAGATGAAGATTCAAAGATCCGAAATGCTGCTGCATATGCAATAGTTCAGGTTGCTGTTGTTGATTATCCAGATGAATGGCCAAACTTGTTAAACGATCTTTATGCTGCCATCACATCCAATGCTTCGAATGTTTCTCTTGTTCTTGGTTCTATTTCTACGCTTGATCAACTTTTTGACGATTTGGTTACAGATGAACAATTTTTCCAAGGCGGTGTTGCCGTTCAAATTATGAAGTCATGCGAATTAATGTTGACCGATGAAAAGTATAACGCCCAAGTTAAAGTTGCCACATTATCTTTGGTGGAATCCATTATTAAAGTGTTACCTGATATTGAATACTACGAGGGATCACAGAGAAAAACTTTTGTCAATGCAGTAGTTCCACGGATTATGGAATTGCTTGCAACGCTCTCCTCAAAGATTACTGAACTACCTCAGCCATTCACCTCTTCAATAATGCTGTGGACCTTGAAATCTAAAATATACTCTTGTCTCAATCTTCTGATGGACTCATTTTCAAGATTTTTTAAAGATAATGCGTCGTCTTTCATTAATGCCATCCTGATCGATCTCTCAAAAGAGGAGAATCCTTATATCGCCATATTCTGCTCTGATAATAATTCCCAAAATGAGACAATTAAGTCATCATTTTCGGATGTTGATACGTTGAGGGAAACAATAAAAGAGTCGATTACATCGGACCAGGTTATTTCTGCATCTATTAGACATGAGATTCAGTTATTGCAGTCACTCTTAGAGTTGCATCCTTTGAATGATGAAGACTCCATTTCTTCCTTGGTTCAGCTTCTTTACAGGTTCAACTACTTACCTTCAGAGAAACTAGAAGACTTTGGAAATGACTTCAATGTCTTTGTTACGGATGAAACTGAGCTTGCAATCGATATTACTATACGTAGCTCTGTGATTGGGTTTTTCACTGATCTCAATGAGTTAGATGCCTCACTCTGTACGAAAACAATCGTTTCAAGTGTCATTAGTATGACGCTTCAAAACAACCGATCTAACTACAGGGATCTCGAATCTCTCCTTACCATACTTTCTTGCCTTTTTGATAATGAATATGATGACAAGTCTTCATCATTTTCGATCCCTGAATTTTCCGAATTTATATCTTCTTTCATACGGCAAGGATTTGAAAGCTTGAATGATGGGATGGAACTTCTTCTTTCGAGATTTATTTTGATGATGCCAAAGTTTTTGATGAAATATGAGAGCCAGTTAAGTGTTAATCCTGTTGATATGCTTAAGCTAATTGTTTCTTATGTGGACAAACTTCCATCTGGAGAGAACTGCCAAATTTTGAAAAGTTCTATACTAATTAGTTTTCAATATTTTAATCAATTTATTAGTTCCAAACGCTTTGATCAAGAAATTCAATTCAAGCTCATCTCTCTTATTGGTGAACTTGCAGAAGACTCTGATGAAGACACCAATATTATGATGCTAGAGGCTCTTACTATACTTATATGCATCGATAACAAAGCTGCTGCTTCTACTGATGATACATTCATGCTTATTTTAAGCATCGGATATAAAGATTGCTCTAACTTTTCTTTAAATACCCCAACTTTAGAATGCGTGTCAGATCTTATTAGTGGTATACCCTTGGAAACATACCTCGCGCTCAGTGAAAAGGTCATGGTAAAACTGATTACTATTTTGGTTACAAGTAAGGGTGATTATTCCTCTGAAGTAGATCTTACGTTACAGATCTTGGCAGAATTCATTAAAGGTCCAAATGCTGATTTTAAGCTACCTCCTCAGTTATTTGAATTTATTTTTATGCCAATCTGTAAGTTCATTATGCAAACATCTGATGACCATTTACTTCAATCTGCATCTTCCGTTTTTAACGAAATTGTTAAAAGATCCACGGAGCAAATTGAGATTTATAATAATACGGAAAACGGAGAAAGTGGAAAGGAGATTTTACTTAAGATTGTGTCGAAATTTTTATCCCCAACAGTTACCGATCAGGCACTTGTAAATTTGGGAAGTTTATTCATCTTGATAATAGACAACTTTTCTAACAGTGATCTTATTAAGCAGTACTTCACAGATATGCTCAGAGGTGTAACAATCAGATTACTTCGGGCCAAAGAAGTTCCCACAATTGAAAACTTAATACTAATTTTCAATAAATTGATGATTATGAATGCTCAGGATACACTCATCTTTCTTAAAGGATTTCGGATCGACGAGAACGGAACATCAGCTTTAGTTCAGATTTTCCCAATATGGTTTCAGTCATTTGAAGTTATGCGTGGCTTTTCAAAAATTTTGGGAAGCGTTCAAGCTTTTTCTGAGCTTCTTTTTCTTAATGATCCTTCCACTGCTTCAATTCAGACCAGAGGTGATGTTTTACCAAATCAAATTCCAGAAAACGTGATTGTTACAAGGTCAATAAGTAAAAACATGAATTTGAAGTATGAGATAATTCCGGTCGATGCTAAAATTATCCGACTTTTTATCAAAGAACTACGCTTTCAGATTCAATCGGTCAAAAGCAATGAGAGAGATGCTATCGATGACGCAAAACTGGTGATCGGAAAGGATAATTCAATAACTGATGATAATGCGGATGATAATGAGTGGGAGGATATTGATGAGCTTGATGTTCCTTCTTACGACCAATTGCAGCATTATATCGATGAGGGTAACAAACCTTCGGAATTGAATGCTCACTCAGAGCGTGTTCACAGCGAAATTAGAGATTATCTTATTAAATTTTTTAAGGAATGTTTCAATGGTAAGGTCCATAGATTTCAGGAAATTTACAACAAATATTTGCATGACTCTGACAAAATATTACTCACAGAGTCGCTTGCGTTTTGAAAAAATGTAAGTTCAACCTATTATAGAACATATACACTCTTAATAATATAGACAACAACATATAACATGGAAACATCTCCGCTCACGCTTCTATCATAGTGAAATATCGAAAGCAGCAAAACGAATTCATGCATTCACGACTTCAAGTCAATATCCAATGGTATCGTCTTTATCACGGACTCGATACCCTCAGTCTTGAAATGGCAAATAGCTAAACTCTTTTCGGTGGATGTAAAACTTTCTTCCGGATTATTCACATCTTCTAGTGCTAACTTGCTGAAAGGATCGTTTGGATCCTCCTCGACCTGATTTTCACGCTCCTTTTCAAGCTCAATCCTCCTCTGCTCGGCTCTTCTTATAAGCACCTCGTTAGATTTCTTGTTTCTTTGATTTATACGACTCATCTTATTGGACACTTCTATCTTTTCTTGCTGTCTTGTTATCTGTTCAATCTGTTTTGTAAGTTCCTTCACCTTCTCCAACTCAACCTTCTCCAATGCAGCTTGAAGCTCCTCTCTTAATCCTGCCAATCTCCTCACACGAGAAGTAGAGTCCATGGAGCCGATCAAATTCTGCTTTTTGGCCACCATCTTATTGATATCTTCGTTTGTCAGCTTTTTTGTTGACATTGCCCGCAAGTCACCGAATTTATCTTCAATCTCACCAACCGATGGAATATCTATATCCGAGTGAGTCAAACGCTTTTTATATATTTCGAACTCTTCTTGGGTAAACGGTGAGTTGGAAACATATGCCAAGCTGATGACTCTCGAAGAATTTCCTTGAGAAACTTCAAGGTATGTATTACACTCCTTTCCAAAAAGTTTATATGGATTACCGTTTCGTTTAACCTCATTCACCTTTGCTATACGATATTGTTGCCTTCCACTTTTAGGGGATGGACCAATGCTGACACGAACATAAGACCCAGGAATTACCGTATCAAACTCGTCCCTGTACATATATTTGTCCAGCAAAGAGCGTGAAGATCTTACTTTTTGGTTAAAGTCTGATAAAGTAGCTTCCTGCTGATATTTATCCTCGTAGTCTCCCCACGAAGATGCACTTTTACCTTTCTTTCTTCCAGCGCTCGGTTCATAATCATCAGAATAATAGTCCTCGTCACCATCATTACCATATCCGGCAAGCTCATCCAAGTCTCTATCGTCCTCATCTTCATCCTCTAGTAAATCCTCGATGTGTTCGTCGTCTTCAAACTTCTGATTCTTTTGCTTGCTTTTGCGCTCTCTCTGTCTTTTCAACTCAGATAGTTTACTTGTTCTCAGTCTTTTATTTTTCGATCCCGTAGCCCTCATTGCAGATGAGTCCACTTGATTTTGACGTGCCCTCAATGCTAAATATCTTCTCTCTCTCTTCTTTTCCTTCTCTTGCATACGATCATAAAGAATCTGCTCTCTAGTCACCTCATCCATAGCCATCAACTTTTCTCTATCGTCGTCATCTTTGAATTTTCCTTCCAAGGGATATGGATCAGCCTCTTCCGTCACATCTTCAATGTCATTCTCCTCATCCTCATCAATATGCCGTTTTGTACTTCTCCTAGAAGTCTTAACTTCTGGCTCATACTCCTCATCATCTTCATTGTTTTCATCAGAGGCCATTCCAGCCAAGGCCATTAATTCATCATCGTCACTGTCCGCCATTTCAACAGCTTTACTAATTGAAATTCAGGTGGTAAAAAGCAGAAAGGTTAGATGCGTAAATAAATAATGACAAGGTAATATCACTGTGCATGAATAACGGGACGATCAATGAAAGCGAGATATGTATCGCACGCACGATTTTCAAAACATTTGTCGCCCATTCGAGTTGCCTAAAAGTTTTTGGTGTACGGATTAAAAAATCACATTTAGGTATTCCCAAATCTGTTACTCAATCAGAGAGTGCAGGAAAGAATGCATTCTTGACTGGATTTAAGCGTGAAGTAAAATAATGAATTGAAGAGCTACTAACAAATGCTTAGAATCAATTTATTGAAAGTGAACGAAGCAGGCAAAAGGAGATAGAGAATTAAAGATATTTTATAATAATTTTTATTCTTTTATTTAAGCTGAATATCAGAGATTTGATTAAGAAACCATTTCACAACACTATCATCTTGTTTGTCATATAGTAAGCACATATTCATTTACAAATAAGTTCCATGCCGATAGGAGTCTGTTACACATGGCTTCTCATTCAAATAATTCAGCTAGAACTTTAGCCGGACCTCAAGGGATGTCTTCTTCTAAGAATTTGCTAAATGCCACGCATAGAAGATTTTCTGATCCCAAACGCTCTCCTAGTGCAAAGAGATCGCCATCTATTTTAGTCACTGATGCAAGAAAAGGTTATGTGAAGGCGCCTTTTGCTGGACATAGGCTTCAACAAATACAGAGAGCACAACATAACAATGTATCTGCACCCTCAAGTCGTATGAATAATGCTTTGAAATTCATGAGGCCCAGACAATCCACTGGAAGATACGCAAATATATCGGTAACAAAGCTCACTTCGAATATTAGTGATGTGCCATCATCAGCCCGTCATGCTGCTCCTAGATATCTTTCATCGGGATCCAGATATAACAAAGGTCAAAACGGTATTCGCCCTATTCCTCAATTTTTAAGAGCATTACCCAGTAGAACCTCAAAATCTTTGCAGCGGTTGGTTTTAATTCCGGATGAAGCTACAATGGCTGAAACGCAACCGGAATCTGGGTCTGCTCCACTTCAGCAGCAGGAAGCAACAACAGAGAACATATTTTTGAGCGGATATAAAAGAACACGTGCTGAGAGTATGTCGAAGGAGCAGAGAGAACTTGAATATCCTCGTGTTACTGCCTACTTAATTGCCGAGGGATTTAACCTGACTCTAATATCAAAGTTCTTAAAGAAGTATCACCATGTACTCCCTAGATTGTACGATGATATGCTTTATGTTCCATATTCTTTACCCTTGTTGCCCGGAGATGATGGATATCGCGTTAAATCCAATGATTCCGCCAGAAATGAGCATGGAAACGAATTAATGGAACAGTTTATTGATAGATCAGAGGAAAAAGAGCATCATTATGAGTTTTACTCAGGTGAGGACGTTGAAAATAATGCGATAGTTAGTTCCAATAATGAAGCCTATGTGGGGCAAGGGTCGAATGTGTCTGAGTTTAATCCTTCAGAACCACAATATTTTGTATCTGCAAGTCCGGCAGAGAGTATAATAGAGGAATACGTCGATGATGATAATGCATATCAATCTAAGACCTACTCAAAGGTGAATCATGATGAAAAAGAGAGTAGCAACAAAAACTATCCTACTATCGTTCCCGCAGAGAAAGGCTTGCATTTATCTAAAAGAAGACGTTCGGAACTTCCAGATTTGAGTAAACATGCCGAAATGTTTATTTTGAACTATGGTGTTGTTGTTTTTTGGAATTTCTCAGAAATTCATGAGAAGAATGTTCTTGCCGATTTAGCGTTTGCCAAACTTGATCAAGTTGAGTTTAGTTCTGACGAAGAAGATGATGATAAGGATGATGAAGAAGATGATGGTGAGGATGGTGATGATGAAAATAGTACGGAAAGCCAGGAAAGCAATTCCAATGACTCTAGTGATCACAGTGATGATGAAGACAGTCAGCCTCAACTTTTAATAAAACCAGTTCCGGAGCAAGATATAGAAATGGAAGATTTTCATTTTGAGTATAATAAGGAGGTTCCGACTCCGAGAATTTTTAATGATATGATTACGTTGAAATCCGGTGATCATCTTATTAAGCTGACAATATCGCATGCTATAGCACAATCAACAAAGCTTTGCATGTTTGAAAGCAAAATGTCACTAATTCTAAATTCTATCTCGAAGCTGCCTAAAATCATGGCTCTTACGGGACGACTCAAAAATTACACAGGTAAGAAATTGCTGATGAAAACAGGGGGATTGTTGCAATTAAGGAGTGAAGTTAATTTGAGTTCCAACGTGTTGGATACACCGGAATATTTTTGGTCCATTGAACCTGGCTTACATCCTCTGTACGTAGCTATCAGAGAATACTTAGAAATTGATCAAAGGGTTGAGGTCATCAATGATCGATGCAAAGTTTTCTTGGATTTCTTCGATATTGTGTCGGATACCCTGGAAGAAAATCACATGGTCAGAGTAAGTAAGATTTTGATCATTGCAATTGGGTTGAGTTTAGTGGTTTCAGCGTTCGAGATAGTCGTGAGGTTTCTTTTGATTCACAACGATTAGGAATGCGCTACATTTTCATAAGTACCTTTTTTTTCTACGTATTTAAATTAATGTTAAATCATATTATTTATTAAAAAGGCAACATGACTTAAACTATAGAGCCAACAGACGTGATTCAAATCCTGACCTTATTTCTACCGTCTGGAATGCTGAAAAACACACGCTCACCATTATTGTCTGAATCTAAGCGGAAGAATGCTTTTCTTTCAAACTGTATGATGTCATTGACCTTCAAGTCGTTAACATTGGCATCGGCAAGAGCGATGGCAGTAAATTCAGTCTTTGGCGTTAGGAAGTCTTCAAAGTTGTCACCTTCATCAAGCTTATCCTTAGTGATCAAATGATCAAAGTCTTTCAAAGTGACAGGTGTTGTCTTTTCGGCGGTCAGCCAGGTGAGCTTTTTCTTGGTCTTTTTGAAGTCACCCTCCAAGTGTAGCTTGGCAGTGATCGCCTTCACAAAACCACTATCATCCTTCTCGATCTTTTCAATGACACAGTTACCCCAGTCCATCAGTGTAACCTCTTCACCTTCCTTGAGATCTTTGGCATCGTTCTGCTCAAGTAAGATGTTAGAAGAGTACCAGACATTCTTCGTACCCAACTTTGGATTCTTCTTGTGCTTTGGTTTCTCGACTGCATGTAACTCGGGACCGTTCGTCAAAGTAGTAGGAACAATATTCTGCTTGTCCAAAGCCGTCAATCTAGGAGCAATTGGATCAATAACCTTCCTATTTGAAGACCAAATGATATCCCAGTCCAAATTAATAATGTTCTTGGAAGGACCCTGGCCAAGAATGAAGTTTCTAAGACCTTCAACAGTCATACCTCTTCTCATGACACCTCTAACGGTTGGGAAACGTGGATCGTTCCAGCCTGAGACCAAGTTTCTGTCAACAAACCACTGTAACTTTCTCTTGGAAAGCAAGGTACGAACGAAGTTGACTCTGGCAAAGTCCCAAACGTACACCTTTCTAAGATGCAAGGCATCCAACATCCAGTAATACTGAGGATTTCTGTCTCTGTACTCGATGGTTCTAAATGCATGAGTAACACCTTCCAAAGAGTCGACAATTGGAACGCAGAAGTCATAGATTGGGTACATCTTCCATTGAGAACCAGTTCTCTGATGAGGTGTAAGGTTGCATCTGTAGATTGTTGGATCTCTTAATGCCTTGTTAGGGTTTTTGTAATCAATCTTGGCACGCAAGCAATTCTTTTGACCCTCCTCGGTGGCATTCTTCATTTCCTCGGTGAAAATATGAAGATTCTCTTCAACTGTACGGTCACGACGAGCAGATTTAATTCCATCCATTCTTTCTGCACGCATCTGCTCCAATGGAGTGTCATCACAGTATGCCTTATCCTCCCTGATCATCTGGATGGCGTATTCGTACATCTTATCAAAGTAATCTGAGGAATGGGTAACTTTGTCTCCAACTATTCCCAATCTCTTACAGTCTTCTAAAATGGCATCCTCAAACTCGGTGGTCTCCTTGGAAGGATTGGTATCATCAAAACGTATGATCAATTTTCCATGATAAGCCTTGGCAATGTGATCATTCAAAATAGCAGCTTTGGCATGACCAATATGCATATATCCAGAGGGTTCAGGTGGGAATCTGGTGACAACCTTACCATCAACAGCATTTGGCAAGTCGATATCAAAGTTTGCCATGTGAACCTTCTTTCCCTTCTTGTGTTTAGCCTCTTTTTTCAACTCGGAAAGGGCCTTATTAACAGCTGAAGCTGCACCGTCGAATCTGTTGTCAGACTCCAAAAATTGATACCATCTAGAGACATTGATGTAGACGGAATTTCTAATCACAGATCCCATGACAGGGTTGGCACGTAGGCATCCCCATGCTGCAATATCAGCAAGAGTAATCTTATATCCAATGATAAAAGTCCTGAAGTTAAGGTGAGCATCAAGTTTCGCCAAGTCTTCAGAAAGAGCCTTGAAGTTTCTGACAGTCAATTTCTCAAATCCAAATTTCACCCACTTGGCAGAAGCCTCCTTCTCCAAAATAATATCAGGAAAAGCGTCAGCCAAGGCATTCAAGATATCTGTGGCGGATAAAGCAACCACAGAATCATTTTTAAGAAGTTGACTGGTGGCCTTTGTTCCTTCAATAACTTTTCCTCCTTCATAAACGACATTAATTGAATCAGCCTTCTCACCATTGATAAGTGAAGAGGCAATAATGGCAGGATAGTCCACAACCTGGGACTTTCCGGCAATTTTAAGAGTGTAAGACATTTTTTGTTGTTAATAAATGACACAAACTTGTATAAATGATATGGAAAACGAAGTCAAAGGACACTGCGTATTATTGGTGAGTGAGATGGGGGGGGAAGGGTTTATATTTGACAACTAGTAATATTTTTCACCGAATTTTTTTTTTTTTTTTTTTTCACATACGACGTATTTCAATTTTCTTAGCGGCTACGTTAGCGGCTAGCTATTTTAAAAAGGTAGACAAGGGCCGCCTGTGATCTATGCTTTCTTAATAACAGAAATTACACGCTCGTACACTTCAAACTTGAGTAATTTTCTTCAAATATGTACTTCTGAATAGTAATTAGTCTCTAAATACAGATCAAGAGTAATTAGAAATTTATATTGCTGGCGTACTTCGAGAAAATATGGTTTGCATCCATACACCATAATATAATGTGAAAAAAATTAGGAGTTTTATATATCTTTCAGTGTAAAGTCTCTAACAGATTATCATGTCAACCATTACATCTCGGTGAAATACATGTAAAATCACATCATATCCTACCTCCTACGTCAAATAAAGAAATGAGCCTTAAACTTTATCCTCTTTCGGCCGTTTCTCAAACAACAACGGTCCGACAGCCCAAAGAACTCATATGCTTTTCAAGAGACATAGAGAATAAAATTCATCTGGACGATAGTGAATTAAGGTATTACTACTTGCCAGATCGTGATCTAGATACACCCGGTGGTATAGATCTTAATGCTGGATATGCACATTTTAAGAAAAATCCAAAGGAGGATGTTGGTGAACTTGAAAGCCTTTTAAAGGCCGTTGAATCATACGAAAAAGCTGTTGGAAAAAAAATCCCGGTCGATATAATAACTTGGCGAGGATTGATGAGGCAGCTTATGATGCTTCCATATGAGAGCAGAGACAAAATTGTTTTGAATATTGTGGTATTGGATAATCAGCTATTTATACAATCCGATGTTGCCACTGTTAGAGCATCCCGAACTCTTCAGGAGTCACATCAGACCGAGCTCAACAAAAAGCAGATGTATTCAGGTTATAAGTTTGAAACCATAGCTAGCTTGGACAAGGTTTGGGCAAAATGTTCTAGGAAACGTGTTGAGAAAAGGTTTAAGCATAAAGTTAATAATATTGAGCAGTACTGCTCAGTCGTTCGTACAACCTTTGGAACGACGAAGTTGTTGATGGGAGCAGAAGTTGATTGTGCTTGGGATTACAAGCCAGATATCCATGATGTACAAGAAGGCTCTGATATTAATCCGTTGAATCATTACGTTGAATTAAAAACCACTGGTGTGGTGAACTCTCCAAAAACCTGTGAGATATTTGAAAGTAAGTTACTGCGGGCATGGGCCCAATGCTTTTTAGTTGGAATTCCAAAAATAATTTATGGTTTCAGAGACAAAGACTTGATTTTGAGATCGGTCGAAGAGTTTAAAACGGAAGAAGTTCCCCTTGTTTTAAAGAATGGATTTGCACAAAAAAGGGAAGCGACTGGTGCAACAAATAAGTGTATGCATTGCCTCAAGTTCTTCATAGGATTAATTAACTGGCTCAATGAGAATATCCAAAAGAGCGATTCGACAAAAACTTATCGTTTAGAATACGATCCAATCACAAATAAAAACTATGTGCATTTGAGTGAAAATGACGAGCAGACAACGAAAAAGTTATTGGGCAAATATGAAGGTCCAAATGGAGGAATGCTAACGGACGAATTCAGGGAGTGGAGACGGAAACTTAGTGAAAAGAAATAAATGAGCCGTCATATTGGTATTCTACATTTTGGGATACTTTCGTGTATGTCTTACTTTAATGTATATTAGACACAAAATGGTAGTCTTTCTGTCAATGGTAAACAATTCAATTATCGTAGTTTTTTTTTGATGCTTTTTTGTTATGTTTGAAATAGTATTGCTCAGTGCAGTGCACCCCACTTTTTTTTTTCACGCACAATGTTTACATGCTTCTTGTATGCTGATTCTTCCCTTAATATTGACTTTATGCAGATATAATTAGGGGACTTAATAATTGTAAATACTGGTATGCCATTACCATTAAGCAACGTTAAACAGCATGGAAATGTTGTTCTACAACTTTATCGGGCCATCTTAAGAACATCATTACATCTTGAGGCCCCTGGTTTCGACAAAATAGCTAAACTCAAGCTTCTTAGGGAAATTCGCATAGCATTTAGGAAGCAAAAGAATATGAACAGTTCTTTTCAATCCAAAACACTTCTGAAAAGGGGATATTATTGGAATGAGACTTTTTGTAAGTGGTACCAGTGTACGGCCCAGAAAATAGAGACAGATAAGAATTATTCGACATTTCTAAAAAAAGTTAATCCGACTCTCTGGAAACAGAAGTTTTCCGACAAGAAGTTGGCTTCTTTAAGTGATATTGACAGATTAATACGGGAGGATGCTTTGAATCATGTGTTGGACAATGATGCAATAGAAGATAGGAAATACAAGAGGAAAGTTGATAGCTGGATAAAGATGTACATTAAACGAAGACAGGTTGCTGGATTGATACCGTCGAAGTCAAAGCTTGACTCGACTTATGTTAATAATATTTTAAAATCGAAAGTACTTTTTGATATGAGGAGGAAGGTGCTTGTACGAGTGGCAGAAAAACTTCAAAAGCCGTCCACTGCCAGACTTAAAACAGTCAGCGGAACCTCTAATAACATATTTGTAATAATGACACCATGGAATGCAAGATTATTCACCGAGAAATACAACTTTATATATAAGCAACGCAAGAGACATGACATGAATGTGTTGGATCAAAACAGTTTAAAACATTATACAGAGAAATGGCTTCCGTTATATGAGAGTGAATTACAATGGGAAGCTCGAATGGCAGGGGAAAAAAAAAAGCATGACTTTGAGGAACTCTCAAGTGAATGGCATGAGGTATTCAACTCCTGGAACAAGAGAATTTCAGATGCATCGAATAAGATAGAGGATGACACAAAGGATTACAACCGCCGACAGTATTGCTTATATCAAAAGCTAAAGCCAAAATTTGACATCTTGTACAGTGCATCCCAATTCAATATGAAACGACTTGAAAGAGTAATTAAGGCTAAACAGGTTGGCGCATACACAGATATTGTTGGTGATAATCTTGGCGAGCTCATGAAAGCACATTACTTTAGAGATCCATGCCAGAAAAGCAGAAGTCAAATGTGGGGTCTTCGAAATATCAAATAATATACTTGTTCATAGATAGGGATCTCCGAAAATGCATTAATTTTAGTTAAACGATCTCAACTTATCGAGATGATTTTCATTATCATGCTTGTATGTAGTATCCGATTCTTGAGGACCTTCCTTTTCAAAGATTTGAATGTTTTTGGCAGCATCATCATTCTTGGAAATACCACCATTTACTCCGCTGTTTTTGAGTTCATATTCTTCTTTTTGTTCGTTTGTAAGTATTTCATCATCTATTCTCATTTTGTCCATTAGCTTCATGAGTTCACGTACAGCCGGTGTCTCTTCACCATTCTCCGTCTTCTCCTTCACTTCGAAATATTCTTCTAGTAGGACAACCGAGCTTTCTGGCGTCTCTGTCGCAAATTTAGGCTTGTTCATTTCAGTTCTCATGAACAATGCCTCGGAACTTAGTTGATGACGGTAAAACTCAGATGCTTGATAATGTCGCTTGCAACAAAAGCGTGATGTGTAATAGTGTGGCATCTTAAGCTTGATCAAAAGCTGATTGACCTGCTTTGGCTTGATTTGCGACGAGTTATGATATTTGCATAAAGGATATCCACAATAGTGGTTTGTCACACGTTCTATCACCAAGTCGTCGTATGCCTTCCTAGAAAAATACCTTGAGAGTAGTTTTAGTGTGTCTCTGTCACAATTACCCTCCATTAACCTTTCAGTAATTCGAAATGTCAATGTGTTAGCTTCTTTCGGGGTTAGAAGCGATTTATCAGCATAAGGACTTAACAGTGCATTAAATTTATTTAGTCTGAACGTAGAGTCATCATTTGATGTATATTTTCGTAATTCGTTCATATTGGCATTCATTGTTATTACTCAATCATAAATCACCAATAGTACGTGCCTTTTAGAAAAGAAAATATGTTCTAAGATGGCATTGAAGTTTTTAGTTTGTGATCCAATCTATTATCTTCCAAATCATATTCATTGGCTTTCTTAGGCTTTTAATTTTTTTTTTTATTCATCCGCATACTTTACCTCCAACCTGGTTTTCAACGAATAACATTTGTAGAATTCTTCTATTAGATGTCACACATACAGATTTCTTATTTATATTTCTTGGCATATCTTCAATTATTATTACAGATAGTTAATTCATAGAAGATCAATGACAGATGAAAGGAAAGATCAACCTCTGGAAAAATGTGGATGTCCTAAAGAAAAGCCAACATCTATAGATATCCTGTCATATTCAACTTCAATTGATGCATACTGTGAAAATAAGTTGACACCCAGAAAAAGTGTGGACTCTGCAGTGAGCTCTAACTTTCCTACAAAATCATATCACCGTGCCAAATATAGATTTATGCGATCAATTGCAAATATCAAGAATGTTTATCATAATGTTGTTAAGGCTGATTTTAAAGAAATGTTCAATATTGAGTTTGGACTACCTGAAGAAGACAGTAGTGACAAAATACCTACTGCAAGTTCCGGTAAATCTGCTCTCTCTGGAAGCTCAGAACAGTTACTTTCTTACGTAAAAACACCTTTTAGGTTAGAGGGTTTTATGCTATTGGGGTTAACATACAGTTTGATTGTTTTACTCAAATGGTTTGCAGTTGTGCCCTCTAGGTTTCTTACATATAGTATATGTGCTTTGCGATCAGTTGTCAAGGACAAGAATGTGCGGACTTCCCTTTTAACAAGCAATCATTGGTCCAGTATTAACAAATATAAGAACGATGCAATATTTGTTCTCCTAACTATTTTTTCGCTATTAATGCTCACTGGTCTTGACGAAAGTAAAATATATCATAAGGTCAAATCAGGGACATCAATGAAACTTTATTTTATGGTTGGTCTTCTTGAAATAGCAAATAAGCTACTTAGTGCAGTTGGTCAGGACATTATTGAATTGCTATTTAGAATCAGCATATTAAAGCTTACAAAAGATAAAAGGATCTGTTTTGTTCACCATGCTCTGCTCAAATTCGTACTGGTTGCGCTTTTATCAATTCTTTATCTTACATTTCATTCTATCATAATGGTTTACCAGGTTATGGCACTTAATGTTGCTGTTAATTCTTATTCAAATGCTCTTTTAACTCTTATTCTCTCTAGCCAGTTCAGCGAATTGAAAGGATCTGTTTTCAAACGAATCGAACGAGAAGGATTATTCCAGCTGGTCTGTGCAGACCTAAATGAAAGATTTATGTTATTCACCATGCTTTTGGTTATATCATCCAGAAATATGCTTCAGCTTGTTTCAAATGGAGCTTCACTTTCTAGCTTATTTGATAATCTTAAGCCGAATTCATGGTATTCAGATCTCACCTTCTCAAAATCGCTTAATGATTGGATCGGCTTTTTAGTAGGTCCCTCTTTTGTCGTAATCGGCTCCGAAATATTGGTCGATTGGCTGAAGCACACATATATCATCAAATTTAATAAAATCAGACCACGCGTATACCGAAAATATGCTAGTGTTTTGGCTAAGGATTATCTTGCCGATTTTGAGTTTTCCCATTCTGATGAACAAGATAATCATTCCATTACAAAGGATATTCCTGAGATATTAATAAAAAGAACCGGTCTTCCTGTATTCACACTTTGTGTGGTACTATTTAAGATGACAATATTCCCCTGGATGGGATTTGTTGTGGACTCTGAGAATATATTTTTATCTGTTCTATTAGTGATCATGATTCTAATTTTATGTTCCTTTCTTACAATATGTTTTAAAATGGTTCTAAGTTTGATCTTGGCTGAATTCTGCAAAACTTTCGTCAGTCTCAAAACTTCAGGGCATATAAAAGAGGATTATTTTCCGGGAAACCCAAATGTTCATCTATCAGATGCTTCAGATGTCCGTAATGAGTTTTATGAGGCGGGAGAAACTATTCCGTTGTCTTTAGAAGATAAAAGAAAAGAAAGAATCAAGAAGGATGATGATGATAAATTGGACTCTGTAACAAGATTTGAGATGGTGGGGAAAAGGATATGGTAAAATGATGTCATGAAATTACGCATATATCTTTAAAATTATATATTATCGACGAAAAGCTTTACATGTTCTGATAATGTTTGTAATAACTATATCAAATGAGATATAATATGAAATCTAAGAGATTAGGCATTCACCAGTTAGATAATGTCTGATAAGTAGTGTATATCATCATAATAACCCCAGTGGTTATTATTGTATAGTTTGTTATTTGACTGATCAGGCCTATTTTTCTGAAGCATTTGAGGTAGAGCATTGATGGATAAACGTAAATTAGAGGGACGCATGTGAAGCTTCCAATAAGAGAAACAAATCGATCAAGATTTGAAGATCCAAGATATGCAATCAAACAGGTCATTATGACCATGAACAATCGTAATATATTTTTTAGCCATTTGATCTTGTTACTAACCTTTCCTGAAATAAGGCCTTCATCGTTGACAATGTGCTTCACATAATGAGCGGCCGATTCTGCCGTCGGTGGAGTTCTAGTTGGTGAAATATCACGGTATTCTGTTTCCGGAGATATGAGAGATTCATATGATTGTGGATTTGTGTTTATTAACGAAGATAGAGCCTCTGACTCCCTGCGAATTTTCTTTGTCCATTTCTTTCTATCTTTATGAAACAGATACCTCTCAACAATCTTGATAGCTGGAAATAGTTGAATTGGTGCAGAAAGCAATATTGCAATTGTATAAAGAAGCTGTATGGTAAATGAAGCAGCGTTCTGCCTGAAGTTCATTAGAATCACTGTTTTAACTTTCTCACCAAAGCTCAAATATGCCAAAGATGGTAACGTCACAAAAACTATTGTGGTAAACACTATCACAGCAAACAATATACTGTCAAACTTCTCCGGATACCTCATCGACTCCTGGATTGGTATTAATAATCCGATTCCCTCATATGCAAAAACAGCCGTGCCTATGAAAACCGGCCAAGTATCTGGTTTAAATAATGATGTTTCAGCAATACCATTCACTGCAAGGTGATAAGATGATTCAAAGTAGATGTACAGTAACCCAAGAAATATGAAGAGATCAGCAATAAGCGCAGTCACTCCTAATTTTCCGATTTTCCTTGTAAAGGAGATGGGTATGAAAATAAGTGCTTGAAGAGCAATAAATAGACCTATGCCATATGTGCCATTCCCCAACGTGTCTGCCAAATATTTGAGGTTCTCCGCGACAAATACAGTATATGTACTAGCGAATCCCACCTGAGACAATGCAATTGAAATCAAAATTAAAAGTTGGCATCGAGGTCCAAAAATCTTCTTTCCAGCTTCACCATAGCCCTTAACTCCCACAGTACGAGTAATATTGATTAAGATAACGAAGCAGTAATATGAGACAACAGAGAATGCAAGTATTAAAAGATTGCAAAACAAGAGTCCACCATTCGAGTACGATTTCGGTAGGAAAACCACACCAGTACCAATGAATGCTTTTAAAAGGAGAAGAAATGACTTTGCCGTGCTGGTTTTTCCTCCTTTCTTCTCGGATAACGTCTTCAATTTCATATGATTGCGTCTGTGATGTTTCCTCTTTGGCGTTATCCCCATCGCTTTGTTCACGGAATCCGTACGAACAATGGCACCGGGAATTTTACCCGATGTCCCCAATGAAGGAGATGATGCTCTTCCACGACGAACGGTTGCAATTGCTGATGTATAGAAGTGTGAAGGCGAACCTAATGGTGTTATCTCGTTGGGGTTTACGGATGAATTCTCATCTAACGCTTGCTCATTGTCGCTAGCGAGTGCTTGCTCATAGCTGCTTAATGATGTTGTTTCATCCGAGCTCTCTCCACTTACAGAACTGTAGTCTTGCTGGCCTGTCTGATCTATCGGCCTTCTATGAATGTGCTTTTCCTGTTGATCTTCACTTTCCTCGTCCTCAAGGTCTTCACCTGCAAAATGTCCATACATAGCAAGAAATTCAAAAAAATTTCTGGTCAAAAAGTCCGGTTTCTTTCTATGTTCACGTGGTCTGTATCTCTGTCTTCTACGCTCGCTTGTAAAGCTCCTTCTAAACCCCCCTGGAACAAGCATATCCTTCACTGACATGTGATCATCATTCCGCAAAGGTGATTCCTGAGTTGTGCCCTCAAGGGGATTGGCACCACTAGTAGTACTTCCAGAACTAACCACTCGACGAAGAGCCTGTGCTTTTTTTTGATTGTTCACCCACTTATATATTCCACGAGTAACATCACCACCTTTCAGCTGGAGTGAGTCAAATTGTGGTTCCGGTTTTGGAGATTCTGTATCACCCTTTTTCTGATTGGCGCTTTGCTTCGATATCTCAGACTGCTGTACCAAATGGCTCTCCACCGATTTGAGCAATCTGGGGTCTACCAGAGAACCGTGATTTGTTGATTGGGTATCGAATGTTTGGAAACTTGAACTCACTGTTTCACCTTTCTCATCTCTTTCATTTGTTAATGAGTTTGATATCTGACTGCTTAGAAGACTATGATGGCTTACTTTACTTCCTCTCCGATCCCATTCTGTTCCTTTCAACTTTATTCCTGCATTTACATCCTTATTCTTAATGGATGTGATATGTGCTCCCGAACTCACACTTCCTGGTACAGAATATACCTCTTTAAATCCACCAGCAATTGTTAGTGGATGTGAATTTTTTACATCAACTTGTGTACTCCTCCGCTTTCTATCGATTTCCTTTCCTGATTCAGTCCTATCCAATGCATCGCTTGAACTTCTCAGAGGTGCTGGTGTTCGGTCCTTGTTTACCACATATTTTGCGGAAAAGTTTCCACTAGCAAAAAGATTCTCCTGTTTATCAGCACCTTGTCTGAATGATTTCACTGTTAGGTTCTGATTAGTCAAAGGGCTTGAATTATCGTCAGTTTTATTCTTGTCCCCGCTGCTTGACAATGACGACATATTCAGAATTGGTTTGACCGCTTCAGTTGTCAACACTGTATTTTCCTTATGTAAGTTCAAATAGCAGCTTAGAATAATAGTACGTTTCCTTGATTGAACTTAACACCTGCTTAATAATCATCTAATTGACTAGGCAACAAAATACCTAATTTCCCCACCTCCTCGTATTTGACAGCAACAGCAAAAAATAAAAAAAATAAAATAAAAAATAGGTATCGTTAAAAAGCCGATCTCCTTCCTTCATTACAATACAATCTCGCACTGTTACACGTCTCTAATCAATTACTTCCAATTGTTCTAAAAAATGCGGTTAATACATCGTTTACGTATGTTATTGAAGAACTATCTATGATCGCATATGTTTCTAAATTTTGCAGCTTGTTAGCGCAGACAGTAGTTCCGAATCTGGATGGATAGGAAAAGCCAAATTGTCTCTGTGAACAACATACTCAGAATCTGAGTATTCAAGCTTGGAACCAATATCGCAACTTTGAAGCCCTTTAATTCTATCTATCTCCGTTGAGGAATAGTTGGGACGACCTTTTCCAATTGGGTAGGTTCCCTTTGACCGGTCAAACTTTCCTTGATCGTCCTTGAAGCCTAGTTTAATCTGAACGCATTCCATTTGATGAAATGTTCCCTCAACAGCCAGAACACCTGCAGGTAAAAGGCCTGCTCTATTATGCCTGGTTATGGCCCTGTAGCATCCAAGATCCACGATAAGTGCTCCCTGTGGCTTCAGCCCATGCAAAAGCCAAAATTGCCTATTCTTTATTGTATTCTTTGGTTGTCCAATAAATCTGGTATGCATTGGAACGTGACTTTCCTTCATTTTTGTTAACTCGTCGGCATTTTCCACCCCAAACTCTTGAGGGTCTTGAATAGGAAAAGTTTTATCCGATTCCCTAAGGTTTTTGTCTTCTTTGCAACTGTACTTCACAATCTTTAGCATGTTCTGAGGTGTTTTGGAGTTACAAATTACCGTCGTAACACCTGCATTCGTTGCTAGATCGGCGGCAATCAATTTAGTCTTCATTCCACCCGTACCAACACTCGAACCCGCTGATTTAGTATTCACGTCTAAACTGTTCATATTTTTCACAAGTAACACAGGTCTGGCATCAGGATTAGATCGTGGATTGTCTGTATATAAACAGTCAACATCTGTCAAAAGAAACAAAAAATCTGCGTTACACATTCCAGCAGTGATGGCCGAAAGTGTATCGTTATCACCGAATTTGATTTCCTGAGCAGAAATAGTATCATTTTCATTAACGATCGGAATGATGTTCATATCTAGCAATTCTTTGAGGGTATTTTCGGCATTCTTAAACTGGGAAAAGTCCATTATATCATTTCTTGTTAAAAGAACCTGGGCAGTTGTCTGATTTAAATGAGAAAAGAGTTCATCCCACATCGAAATAAGTTCACCTTGCCCGATAGCTGCAAGTGCCTGCTTTGCTGCCAATTTTTTTGGTTTACTCTCTATTTTCAGCTTATTCATACCAACAGCAATAGCTCCGGAAGAAACAAATACTATACGATGTCCTTCTCTCCGAAGTTTCACCAATGTTTCCACGAGAAGCGACATGTTTGCAATCCTTGGTTCTCTGGTATGCTCATCAACGATTGATGATGAGCCTAATTTCACAACAATAGTAAAATGTTCTGCTTCGTTTGTCATTTTTATAGTGTATATTTTCACCGCTACGGCGTCTCTTAGTTGAGTTGATGGGCCTTCCTCTCCTGACGTTCTGCTGTCTTTCTTTAACTTTGTCGAATACGAGTATAATAAATCTCGACGAAATGACTAACTACCTGAACGAAACGGCCCGAAAAAATTGATTTCAGTTTCTCGGCTCAAGCATTTGTGTGCACATCTCTACACCATATAAGACAATGTTATGACGCGTTTTCCATAACTACCCTAACGTTGAAGAAGATGATAATGATGACGATGTCTCCACAGTTTGTTGATTGCTCATTTCCTGTTCATCTGTCGTATCCATTCCGGGGCTTGGATTCGGGCCACATCCCACTATTGATGCATCGACTCCCTGATTGACCGGAAGACTTTTGTCCGTATGAAATGGTTGTCTACACATTGGACACAACCCTCTTGAGGTATCTGTTTCAAGCCATTTCCAAATGCAGTGAAGATGAAACGCATGGTGACACATCCCAACAACTATTTTTGTGATTGGTTAGTATTGTTATTCTTAAAGTAAACTACAGTATATCCATGAAATATGCTTACCTATAGGGCATTGATCCCCGGGATATTTGCAGGCAGGACAAGCACCATCAAATGGTACACGGCAAATACCACAAAGCTCATCTTCAGGAACGTCCCATTTCCATGAATAAATTCCGTATATCTGGTCAACCTGAATCTTCATGATATGATATCCTTCTGAGATTTATTTGTCCCAATTCGAGCCAAGTGCACTGAATTCACACACCCAATAAAATTTACTCTCTTGTTTATTTGAATTGATGGTATATAGACCTTCTGAAATTAAACCCTGTTTTTTATTGGGCAAACCTTCGAATTTCTCTCATAGCCTTGTTATCAACTTATACTTTTTTGAGAATTGTGCGTTTTGTTCAAGATCAAGGCAGTGCACATCTGCAAAAAAATATTTTCCCTTAATAAAAAAAAGAGGTGAAAAGTTTCACTATAAGTTATTACAAGAATCTTTAGATTATTTGGACATTTTTAAAATATTTAAAACTTGTATAGCACAAATACATCGAATAATGGTTAAAAAGTGGATTGATAAGAAAAAGGCATATAATTTTGCGGTGGTGCATAGATCGCGTGAGGATCCGCTTTATTATGATAATGATGCAAATGATGCAGTTCTTGTGCCGATAAATAATACCAACAAGAAGAGATCAAAGAAAAATATTCGTTTGGAGAATAAAACGGAATTAGAAGAGGAAGTTTTAAAGAATGAAAAGAATGTTAGGTCGAATGAGGGTGAGGCAGCTTTTTTTGGCATACCTTTCGACGATTCTAAGTATGATTATATGAAACATTTGAAGCCTATAAAGCCATCTGTGAACAGTGTTTTCATCCCAAAAAATGCCACTACTGTTAATAAAAATAGTGAAGGACAGTTCAAACTTAAATTACCACAAGAGACCCTCCCATCAAAAGAAGTCAAATATGATTACCAGAGACAGCAGGGAATTCCTGATGAAATTAGTGGTTTTAAGCCTGACCTTAATGCAGATGTTCGAGAGGCTTTGACGGCTCTGGAGGATGATGCCTATCTTGATGACACGCAGGATCAAGATGACACCGATGTTTTTGGTATTCTCTTAAATGGAAAGAAGCAAGAAAGTTTGACGCTTGATCAATATAACAAACTCGAAGAGAAAGAGATGCAAGAAAAGACAGACGAATGGGATTTAGATGATTTCAACGAAGATTCCGGTGTACGAGGAGAAGTTTCACAAGGAGATAACTTTGATTGGGAAAAAGATTTCAAAAAGTTTAAACAAGTGCAGACAAGTGGGAAAGTTGGTAATGGCTGGAACACTGATGACGAATTTGATAGTGATGAATGTGTAGAAAGTGAGGAGCATGATGTCGTTGGTGAGCTTCCGAACATACTAAATAAAGAAAGCAGGTCCAAAAGCAAGAAGGTCAAAAGAAAGAAAGGTGCGATGACGGACACATCATCCTATTCAATGTCATCTTCAGCACTTTGTAGGACTGAACAGTTGAGTATTATAGATGATCGTTTCGATGTGATGAAGAAGAAATATGACCGGAATGATAATGATGAAGAAGGTGAAGAGCAACCTTTTGATTTCAAAAATGAGCGTTCTGACTTTGCGTCCATGGTGGATGACTTTTTGGACAATTATGAACAGAAAGGTAAGAGGATAGTGAAGAAGGACAAAGAAGTGGAGAAGATTAGAAATGCAGCCGATACTGTTTCCAAAAGTAAGCTTGCACAACGTCGGCGGAGGCAGAAGGAAAAGAGAGGTGTCTTTTCTCTTAAAGGATTAAGTAATGATATGGGAAACTTGAAAATATGAGCTAAGGGTTTGAGGATTAATTTATTATACCCGAGACGGAATAAAATTGCATTGTGTGCAAAATAAATGCTTTGTTTTTGTAAAGTGATACAAACCTATTTCAATTTGGTATCATAAGTAACTTTCAGGATGATCCTATATTTTGTTATTCCAAAACATCATTGGGTGTAAAGCTAATTCTTTACAGAGAACTGATTTGTTAGAAGTTAAAAACCAAAGAAGTTATCATATAAGATAAAGGAAAGCAAAATATGATGGGAATTTTTCACACCAATAAATGCCCATATTCTTGTTCTTTTAAGAAAATTTAGATACCGATTAGACGCGATATAATGTTTTAGATGTTCTCAACCAATACATTACATATATTTTTCATTACGTAGTCTACCTAAGAAAGTTTTAATAAACTCCTGTTCCTTTTTAAAAAAAAGTATTTATACTTGGAGCATTGGATCGTGACAGCATTATAAGTTTTGTACTTATAATTACCAATATAAAATGTACAACCTATTTAAGTTTATGTTTCTACAATATCATGAAATCCTTAAAAGAGAAGTCTGTTTTGAGAAAACAGGAACGGCTGTAAGGAACAAAAAAGAGTGCCGACTGAAAAATTTTTATTCTGATTAACTATTTCATGTTCTTCACTTCTACTTTAACCAGGTAATCGTACTGTGAAAATACGTTTAAAAACAGAGGTCGTGAACTAATTATGAGCAGTCGAAAGCAAACTTTGGGGGAGAAGATTACAGATGAGCTGAATAAGCCCAAAAATAAAGATATCGACATAGAGGATGTTGGATTTAATGATAAGGTCAATGGCTTGACTAGTGAATCTTCTGGTGAAGAGGATGGATCAGAAAATGAAGAACTAGAGACACAACATTATGTAAAGGTTTCCAAAAGTAGGCTACATACAAATCGGGTCAAACTTGGACCAAAGTATAGCGGGGAACATGCATCAAGATCGGAGATCTTTGGATCTGATGATGAAATGCAAGATAGCAATAATTCAACATCGAACGATGATATTTTGGCGGATGTTACAGATTCATCCGAAGATGAGCAAACAGAGAGTGTTAACAAAGAAGAAGAAAATGATGAGCAGTTGGAGGCAAGTGATAATGAAGGAGATGACAATGAAAAATACAAGAGAGAACAACTTAGCCGCATTTTAAATAAAGAGAAGAAGCTCACATTGAGCCGACTTTCGATTTCAGTCAAGCAGGATGCTTTGAAAGGATACATGATTTTGCAGCAGAGGGGAATTTTTGATAAAGTGTTAGATGCCAGGATAAAGTTTCAGAAAGCTTTGACCTGCAGTAATGGTCTTCCTATAAATATGGATGCCTATACAAAATACAGAACGGAATATAGTGATTCCAAGTTAGAAGATACGAAAACACAATTGGAAGACTTGATACGAAAGATAGAGCTAGCAAGGGCCAAGTTACTTGCCAAGGACAAAATGGGAGATACAGTTTTAGCTGATACATTAGAAAATCACTCGTTGAAGGAATCGCATACAAATTTGGAAAATGTGTTAGATCCATACAGAAAAAAGGTATTAATGAAGTGGTCCAAAAGAGTTCAGAATGCTTCAGGTGCAACGGCTTTAAATGCTGGAAAATTCAGGAGTATCAACCAGAATGTCTACACACAGCTCGAAAATACGCTTCAGGATACTGATAGATTAATAAGAAGAACAAGGGTCAATAGAAGACAGATTCAACCTCTTGGATATGAATTGTTCAAAAAGACTAATGAGAAGGAAATAAACGATGATAGAAGTGAAGATTCCGAGTCTGATGATGAAACTGAAAAATATGAAAGTAATATCGATAAGTCATTGCAGGAAAATCCATTCATATTTGATGATGATGACTTTTATAGGGTTCTCTTGAACGATTTTGTGGATAAAAAGATTTCGGATAAAGAAGCAGCGTCATCCGCCGCTATAGTTACGTTATCAAAAAATAAAGTTCATAAAAACTATGAGCGTATGGCCACCAAAGGAAGAAAAATGAAGTATACAGTTCAGGAACAACTGAGAAACTTTGAAGCACCAAAAGCCAATTCATATGCCTGGAATGATGATCAGATTGATCAATTATTTGCTTCATTGCTAGGACAGAAGGTGAATATATCGGAGTCTGAATCCGAAAACTCGGATGATGAAAATTCAGATGAAGAGAGAACTGCCCTAAAGGATTCATCTGTTAAATTGTTTGGTTGATATATATTGTATCTCATATAATCTTTAGACTTATAAAGCACATGTTATTTCCCGTATAATTAATTATAGATAATGTATATGTATAAATTTCCCTTGCGGTAACCGCATATATATTTTTTTATTTGGATTGCTTCTCTCTTTTTTTTTGCTTCAACTTTGTACATCCTTGGATAGCGAAATTATTAATACATCGTTGGCTTAGATCATAAAATGAGTCGGCTCAAATAATACACCTGTTTCTTAAACGAAGTGCACAAAGCCTGCTTGTTATGTTCAATTATTTAAGCAATAATGGACTCTGGTAATGATGCAAAGGAAAATGGTGATAAAACCATAAAGGAAAGTAAGGAGACACAAAGTCAGAGTATCATTAAAAATCAAAATGACGTCACAGATGATAAACTGAAACTCGAGAATAGTGGAAGGGGGAATTTCAGTGGTCAATCAAACCGGATAGTATTAATTGATGATGATCAAGTGGGTGATAACAGTAAAGACTTATCAAAAGAAAAAAGTTGTTCTCAGATAGAGGTGCTTAACATCGAAGATCACGATCGCTTACCTTCGACTAATAGTTCACAAGAAATCAAGGGTAAAGATGCAGATGTTGATGTGATTGTAAAAGATGACTCGGATTTTACCGAGAATGATGCGACATTTGAACACACTAGTGGTTCACCAAAAGGTAACCCACATGCTGTCAGTATCAGCCGTGGTCCCTATAAGTTGGCAGATTTGATAAGTAACATAAAGGTTCAAAGCGCTGACATTCAGAAATCAGTTGATACCTTTATTACATGCGTCGAAGCATGGGATTCCAATTTTTATGTTGGGACAAGTGCTGGTGAACTTATCCACATGTACAAGGTTGGAGATTGTAGTGGTGAGAGCGAAGCTGATAGTCAAGAGAAATGTGGTTACATTCAACTCTCCCGGCAGAAATGTGCAAATAGCAAAATACGACCAATTAGGAAAATTATTTTGCTATCTGAGATAGGTAAAATGCTAGTTCTTTGTGGTAGTACTGTTTCTGCATATACTTTACCTGAATTGTCTCCTGATAGCATAGGCAAAGTTGGAGGCGTCTCTGATATTACTGTGGATTGGGATCAGGTGATTCTTGATTCAAAAGGTCGGAATTACATAACTAAAATTGATCACATTGCAGGCGATGTGTTCGTGAAAGTAACGTTACTTACCAGCAAGTACATTAGATTGATTAGAATATTTAATGACAGTATCAGACTTTACAAGGATGTGAATTATCCCGATTCCATAGTTGGTATTCAGAAGTCTGCTTCCACAATAGTAGCGTCCCCAACTAATTACGACCTTGTTGATATGGATCATTCACAAAAAGTACAATTGTTTTCAACATCAACACCATCTGACGATGAGCAAACGGAAGATGATCCTGGATATAATCATATGACTCCAATAATCCTACCTGTTGGAAAAGACGAGTTTCTTTTGGTTTGCGGCGGATATACTGCAAATGATCCAGCTGCTGGCGTGATAGTAAACAGCTCTGGAGATGTCACGAGGGGAACAATTACTTGGATGTCTTATCCAACTTCAGTTGCTGTTGATTATCCGTATATTTTAGCAACATTTTCTGGAGGGTTCATTGCTGTTCATTCATTGCATAATCAGAAGCTTGTTCAAACTATTAGATTTGATGGGAATATATCATTAAAAGTTAAATCTGTTTGCAGGAATTTCGAAATTAAAGATCGGAATTTGGTAAAGGCGTTAACGAGGCATTCAATAAAAACGCAAATAACCCCTGAAGAAATTGAAAAAACTGCTATAGAGTCGGATCGGGCGGAAAGTAATCTTAGCAGAAGTTCTTGTTTGCTGTATGATATTCACGGGCATTTTGTAAAAGTGTTTCAAAGATTACCGAGGCCCTTCAGATGGATCGGATTATATTCCGATGCAACTGAAGCATCATTTGACCAGGTGTTTGAGGAGTTAATGGATGAATTGAAAGAAGCTACAAATGGAAATCATTCGACAGAGTGGCAATTCCTCGTTACTTTATTAGTTTTATTCACCATGAAGTTCCATAAGTTTGATGATACCTTTAACCTATTGATAAACAATATTAAATATGTTGATCCCAGATTAATTATTTATATTCATGCTGGGAAGAATTATAGACAAATATTTGGTTCTATTTGGGTCTCTGATGGACTGCTAGAATTTGTCGATGATTTAAGAAATCAGTATACTTCGTTAACAGAGCAAGATAATTCAAGGGAATTTATTCGTTTATATGCCAATACGTGTCTAGCTTCTAAGGAAAGCTTTGAGAAAGTGGAAATCAAAGCAATAGCGAAGACAATTGAAATATATCTTTTGAATATAGGTTTGGATCAAAAAGAGGATTTAAATTCTGTGCTCATGTCAATACATTATAGTTCCACGGAGGTAATTGAGACTCTTTTATTTAAAAAGAGTTATTTCTATTTGTCGAGATTTTATGCATACCAAGAGAACTTTCAGCAATGTTTATATTATTGGAAAGGACTCATTACAGGTGATTTTTATGATGAGAATTATATGAAACACTATAAGAGTGTAGATGAGTCTTTAACCTCTTTGGTTGAATATATGCTCCAAAATTGTTCACAAAAGGAGACTGTGGTTGAGACGTATACTAATTGGTTGTTAGGGCAATTTCCCGATTTTGGATTTAAAATTTTGATTGACAAAAGAGTGGACAACGTTGAATTTAATGAAGTCAATGTTCTTCATTTGTTAGAATCTAAGCATTCGGATCTGATGATTCAATATCTAGAATATATTGTGAATCAGAAAAACAAGCGGCAATTTATTGGAGATCTCACCCTAGCTATTTGGTCGGAGATGTTGCACTTGCTTGATAATAATAAAGTCATAGATGAACTAACAGCGATGGTATCCTCATATATGGCACTCACAATTCCTAAAATAATGTTTTCCAAATTTTGGAACTTAAGAAAGGAAAAGTCTGTACAATCTGAGTTTGTTATTCTTCACGATAAATTATATTTCTATCTCTCTTTCATTACTCAGGCTACAGTCTCCATACTGAATAGAGTTCTTGTTCTTAATGTTTGTGAACGGGACATCAAAGATCAGAAAATTGAAAATATCCTCCCTTTGATATGCTTAATGATACAGTTTAAAGGTAATCAGGATGAAGCCGTTGTCGATATTTTATGTGACATAGAGGATTACAATGCCGCGGATATTTATGCTTCAACTGGTGAATTACCTTATCTCTCTGATGAGACAAAAATACAAAAATGTGAGCCGTGCTGGGTGGAGAAGCACGAAAAATCGCAAAAGCTTCTTCTCATTTTATTCGACAGATATCTTCACTTAAAGAACCCTCAACTTATAGATTCATTCTTAAGTCATCATAGCCTTTTTGAAAATGATATAAAAGGCACTCCTGATGATATATTCACAGTATTAGACAAATTTAGTGGAATCCTTCGTAGAATCCCTGATGACTTTCCTCTCATGGAAGTACAAAATTTTATATCGCGCAGTCTTTTAAAATTCCAGGAGTACAATAATAGTCTTTTAATTTCAAAGGTCTTGGTCAGATCAGATGATACAATAGCAAAGAAAATCAAGAAAAGTTTATAGGAAAATAATAGCTTCCCCATTCTGACTAATGTGAACACCTTAATTATTAGGGTACTCAAATTTCCTTAGAAAGCATATGAATATAATTTTATAAAGATAAAGGCAAAAGTTTTGAGCAGGAGTATAGTAAAAGTATATGCATTCCGAGATTAATTTCTATGCGATCCACATTATAGGAGGAAATGGCGAACATTGCATTATCCATGCTAAACTTAAATGGTTTAAATAGTATTAATTTTAATACTGGTAATCTTCGTGCATGATCATCAAAAAGTCTTGTTTGCTTGTAATGTTGTGTCTTTTATCTTCAATAAAGTTAGCGTGAAAATAAATCGAACTTAATTCAGATGGTATTTATCCACCAATCCACCACTTTCGAGCGAAAAAAAATATCCGTCGACAAGAAAAATAAAGTTGAGATTAGTCGATGCGAGGTTCGAACTCGCGACCTTCCCCGTGTGAAGGAGACGTCGTAACCACTAGACCAAACGACTAATTCGAAAATGTAAAAGGTCGGACTGAAGGTAACAAAATATTATTTTCAATAACCTGAAGTATAAGGATTCTTTAGATGATTACCA
>ERZ746981.145-NODE-145-length-56887-cov-40.375867_pt1 | contig 56887 bp, 49 predicted proteins | sample MGYA00374948_ERZ746981 | MGnify/ENA primary metagenome ERZ746981 (study PRJEB28757, sample SAMN06711160) | food metagenome | host: microorganism | place: China:Harbin | collected 2017-01-30 | study: EMG produced TPA metagenomics assembly of the Analysis of...
ATGCTGGGCTTCGCCCTGACGGAAGCCGTTGCCCTGTATGCGCTGCTGATCGCGTTCCTGATCCTGTTCGTCTGATACGCTGGAGGCGAACATGGCGCGCGCCGTGGTGTATGAAAACATCCGAAGGGCGGGGACCTTGCTGGCCTCGTCCGCGCTGGCTCTGCCGCTGATGGCCATGGTCGCCCCTGGCGCGCGCGCCGAGGGCATGCCCCAGCTTGATTTCGGCAATCCCTATGTCATCGGTCAGGTGGTGTGGGGCGCTGGCATTTTTCTGGTACTCTATCTTCTGCTGAGCCGTTCGGCCCTGCCGAAGGTGGAAAAGGTCCTGTCGCTGCGTCGCCAGACGATCGAGACGGATCTTGGTATCGCGCACAAGGCCAAGACCCGCGCGGACGAAGCAGTGGCCGAACTGCATACGGCACGGCGTAATGCCCTGGCGGAAGCACAGGCCAATGTGGACAAGGTTGTCGAGGAGGCACGTCTTGCCGCCGCCCGGCAGACCGAGGAAATGAATGCACGGCTGGCTGCGGAAATCCATGATGCCGAAACCCGCATTGCGCAGGCACGCGGAACGGCACTGGCATCCGTGCGTGAGATTTCCACAACGACGGCGGAAACGCTGATCCATCAGTTATCCGGCATTGCCGCCCCGGCCGATTTCGTGACGGCAAAGGTCGGTTCTGCTGCGGCGGCCCGTGGTCTCTGACCGGTTGCCCAAGACAGACAGGTCATAATCATGTTTCATGATCCCCGTTTCTGGTCGGCTGTTGCCTTTGTCCTGTTCTTTGTCCTGTTCGGGCGCTCACTGTGGAAGCCCCTGGTGAGCGCACTGGACGGACGGGCGGAACGCATCCGCGCCGAGCTTGATGAAGCCGCGCGCCTGCGCCGCGAGGCCGAGCAGATGCTTGAGGACGCCACCCGTGACCGGGAAGCGGCCATCGCCGAGGCCAAGGAACTGGTCGAACATTCCCTGCGGGAAGCCGCCATCATTGCGGAACAGGCCAATAAGAATGCCGCCGCCGTAGCCGCCCGCTGCGAACAGATGGCAAAGGATCGTATTGCATCGGCTGAACGCTCCGCCCTGCGGGAAGTGCGTGAAATGGCCATTGAAATTGCCATTCAGGCCACGGGTGAGACGCTGGCCGCCAGCCTGAACGCCGATACCGATGGCAAGATCGTTGACAAGTCGATCTGCGACATGCCGTCAGTCCTTTCCCAGCGCGCTGCCTGACAGCCCTTGCTGACAGCCGCAATGTCGGAAATACGCGATGGGGCGGATGACGCCCCTGTTGTTTCCATCATCGCCGCCGTGCTGGACGAGGGGGAGAACATCCGCCCCCTCTGTCAGGAAATAGCGGCATCCCTGCACCAGTTACCTGCAGCCGAGGTCATCTTTGTCGATGACGGCAGCACGGATGATACGGTTGCGGCCCTGAAGGCCGTAAGGGATGACGGTATCCTGCCAGATCTGCGTATCATCAGTCATGACCGGCCCTGTGGTAAATCCGCGGGTCTGCGCACCGGCATGGAAGCCGCGCGGGGCGAATGGGTCATTACCCTTGATGGGGATGGTCAGGACAACCCCGCCGATTTCGCACCCATGCTTGACCTGTGCCGTTCGGCCAGGGGACGTGCCCCACTTGTGGTGGGGGTGCGCACCAAGCGGCGCGATACCCTGTCGCGCAGGCTGGCGTCGCGTTTTGCCAACGGCCTGCGCAGTCGCCTGCTGAATGATGGCTGTCCCGATACCGGTGCTTCGCTCAAGGCGTTCCGGCGGGCCGATTTCCTCTGCCTGCCCCAGTTCGAGGGACTGCACCGCTTCCTGCCTTCCCTTATGGGGCGGCGGGGCGTACCGCTGGTGTGCATGTCGGTTCATCATCGCAACCGGCTGCACGGATCTTCCAAATATACCAATTTCAACCGGGCCATCGTAGGCGTCCGGGACATATTGGGTGTCATGTGGCTGAACAGCCGCGCCAGGATACCGAAACGCGTTACCGAACGCTGAAGGGGCCATGCCATGACGCGTCTGACGTTGCGCCACTATATTCTGGTGGCGCTGTCCGTGTTTGTCCTGTTCCTGCCCGGGCGGGCCACGCTGCCGCCGCTGGATCGTGACGAACCGCGTTACATGGAAGCCACGGCGCAGATGCTGCATGGTGGCGACTATGTCGATGTCCGCTTTCTCGATCAGCCCCGCTACTTGCAGCCTGCTGGCATTTACTGGCTGGAAGCAGCTGCCGTCCGCCTGACCGGCATGCAGGACACGCACGCTGTCTGGCCCTACCGCATTCCTTCACTTCTGTCTGTCACCGCTGCCGCCGTCCTGACCGCGTGGATTGGGGCGGCACTGTTTGGCCCTGCCTGCGGATTGCTGGCTGCGGCCCTGCTGGCCGTGTCCGTGCTGATGACGGCGGAAGGGCGGATGGCCACTATTGATACCACGCTGCTGCTATGCGTGCTGCTGGCGCAATGCGGACTGCTGCAGGCCTATCTGGACCGCGAACGTGATCTTGCAACGCCTCTGGCCGCAGCGCTGCTTTACTGGACGGCGCTGGGGTGTGGCCTCATGCTCAAGGGGCCGGTCATCCTTATTCCCGGTTTTGGCACGCCGCTGGCCCTTGCGCTGGTGGAACGGCGCATCGACTGGTGGCGGCGTCTGCGCCCTTCATGGGGATGGTTGCTGATGCTGGCCATTGTCGTGCCATGGTGCGTGGCGATTGGTGTCAAAAGCCATGGGGATTTCTTTTCCCGTTCAGTCGGTCGCAATTTCCTTGGCAAGGTGGCGAGCGGGCAGGAAACGCACGGCCTGCCGCCGGGCTATCACCTTGCGGTTTTCGCCCTTGCTTTCTGGCCGGGGTCGCTGTTCGCGGCCATGAGCCTGCCTTTTGTGTGGGCGCGCCGGTTTGAACCGCATGTGCGCTATCTGCTGTGCTGGATCGTGCCGCACTGGCTGGTGTTTGAAGCCATCGCCACCAAGCTGCCGCATTACGTGCTGCCGACCTATCCCGCCATCGCCATCCTGACGGCGGCTGCCATCGTGTCCTATTCCTCCCGCTGGGAATGGCCGCATGCGATATGGGCGCGGGGCGTGCTTGCGGCCTATGCGGTGCTCTGGTTCACGCTGGGTTCGGTTCTGGCATTTGCGGGTCCGGTGCTGCTGTGGCGGATGGAAGGCACCTTTTCCCCCGCAGCCATGTTGATCCCGGCCGGTGCGTTACCCCTGCTGGTGCTGTCGGGTTATCTGATCGTGCATCGGGATATGCTGCGCGCCGTCATGGCTGCGGTGGCGGCTGCGGTCATTATCCATGTGGGGCTTTTTTCTACTGTTATTCCACGTCTGCAGACCATCTGGCTCAGCCCCCGCCTTGCCGCCATGGTTGATGATCATCGTCCCTGCGCGCAGACGGTCGTGGCTTCCGTATCGGATTCCGAACCCAGCCTTGTTTTTCTGCTGGGTCAGAATACACGGCTGATGGGCGCCACGGCAGCAGCGGACTTCCTGCAACAGAACCAGAAATGCGCTCTGGTGCTGGTCGGCGCACAGGATCTGGTGGCCTTCAGCACCCGCGCCATGCAGGATGGACTGGACCTGCATGAACTGGGACAGCAACGCGGGTTGAATTATTCCACCGGCAAATATCTCGATATCGGGCTGTATGGCGTGATCCGCCAGCCGGACTGATCGGCCCTAACGTTCCCATGCCTGCGTCCACAGGGCTTTTTCTTCTTCGTTCAGGGGGAGGGAAAGTCTTTTGCCGTCCCGGGCGGATCGTGCGGCGGTTTCCAGCACAGCCATGACGGCAATGGCCTGTATGGGGGGAACCGGGTTTGCGCGGTAGCCCATGACGGCATCACGAAGCAGCGCATAATAGATCCGCTGGTCGCCCGGTGGAGAGGGCACGGCGCGGGGTGCATCCGTGCCATCGAATACCAGCATGTCGTCAGGGTCCGCGCCCCAGCCATCGGCACCGGGAACCATGCCCGTGCGAAGCTGGGTTTCCTGCTGGTCCGCTGCGTGCTTGAGCAGCGTGCCACCTGTGCCATGTACCGCAAAACGTGCGCCGGGCCATGCTGCGAGCATGCTGCAATGCAGGCTGACGCGCATCTGCCCGTAAAGAAGTATCACCTGCGCCCAGTCATCAATGCTGGCGTTATCGCGCTGGCAGGCAAGCGTGGCCTGTATGGAATCCGGCAGGCCGAACAGTTGCAGGGCCTGGTCGGCCAGATGGGGGCCAAGGTCGAACCACAGGCCACTGCCGGGCATATCGGCTTCGCGCCAGCGGTCGCGCACCTGCGGACGGAAACGGTCCATACGGGATTCAAACGTGGCCACCCGCCCAATCATTCCGGCATTCAGGCCGTTGCGGATTGCCAGAAAATCGCTGTCCCACCGCCTGTTCTGGAAAACGGACAGGATTCTGCCACAGCCCTGTGCCTCATCAGCCAGTGCGCGGGCCTGCGCCAGATCAAGGGTGAAGGGCTTGTCCACCACCACATGCAGCCCCGCATGCAGGGCGGCGCGTGCCAGTGGTGCATGGGTTTCGTTGGGGGAGGCGATCACCACCATATCGAGATCGGGCAGGGCAAACAGCGCATCGGGCGTATCCACCACCTGAACCTGCGGCCAGTCCTGTGCCACGAGGGCGCGCTGCCCCGAACTGATGGCGACCAGCGCCAGACCGGGTGTTGCGTCAATAAGTGGCGCATGGAATGTGCGCCCGGCGAATCCATAACCGACAATCCCGACCCGTAGTGGCCAGCGTGATGGTGTGGGCATCTGTTGCCTTTCTTCCGGTGCATTACGGCAGGACCCGTTTTTGCAGCAAACTGCTTCCGGCGGCCAGATGCCCGGACCGGTGACGAACGCGGTCGTTTGATGGCGATATGGAAACAGGACGCATTGAAGTGCGGAAGGGAAAGCGGGCCTCGTCTTTACCCTTTTCCGGCGAACAGTCCCTGTTGCAGCCAGTTTTTATGGCGCGACTGCGCGACCTGTCCAGACCATTCCCGTTTTGAAATAACTTATTGATAAATAGAAATAAAAGTTTTTGGGTGCCACCTTTTTGAAAAAGGCTTCACCAAAAACTTCTACGTAATCTGTACGAACACGACCTATGCAAGACCGCTCCGCCACCAGCCGTCGCAGTGGGGGATAAGGTTAACCCGCATCCGGATGCAGACGGTATGCCCGCCTGCCCCGGTCAGGATGTTCTCGCCCGGATGGCGTTAAACGCTCAGAACAGCAGGATCATACCGCCGGAAGCACTGTTGTCGCTTTCCTTGTACGGTCCGTGTGCTGCCGAACTGGTATGGGCATATTCCGCCACCAGATTCAGCCAGTCCGTCATTTTATAGTAGGCGGCGCCCACTTCGGATTCATTGCGGCGGACCAGATCCGGATCATCCTCGCCCGGTGCCTGATACAGGTTACTGACACCATAGCTGCCCACCAGTTTGAAGCGCTTGGTGAAGTTGTACATCATCTGGACATAATAGCCTTCCGATGCACGCTTGCGGCCGTTGCTGGCCACGCCATCAAAGAACAGGCCGGTCGTGCCCAGCCCGCTGCCACGGTAGTAGTAGCCGACGAACTGCGCGGGTCCGTAGGTCAGCTTCGTGCCGATTTCACCCGCTTCCGCCGTAACGCCACGCTTCTGGCCCGGATTGACCGCCATATCCGCCGTGGTGGTTGTGGCCATGTTGTAGATCCCGCCACTGGCTTCAAGCAGGGCCGTGTTGACGGTTGTTGTCCGGCTTACGGTCAGGTCCTGCTGGTGCTGGGTCAGGAAGCTGGCCCAGATGCGGGCACTCAGGCCGCCGATCTTGAAGTCATAGGTCACCTTGCCCTGGATCATGGGCGAGCTGTGCTGGGTGGAACTGGCCGAATAGGCATTGCCATTGGCGTCATCGCCCGAGAAATCGAATTCATCCAGCGGCTGCAGGATGCCGATCGTGCCCTGGAACCCCTTGATGGTGGGCGACTGATAGGAAATCTGCGGAATCCAGTCCGCATACACATAACCCACGCCGATACGGCCCAGCGATGTATTGCCCGGCGCCGAGTTGCTGCCGGTTGAACCGACACTCAGCAGCGTGGCGTCATCAAGGATGGCGTCGCCGCCAAAGATGCCAAGGTCACGACCAATCTTGAACGTGCCCCATTTCTTGTTGCCCGCCGTCACGTAAACCTGACGAAAATCGATGCCGGCGGTTCCCAGCCCGACCGGGCTACCACCCGTATTGGCGTTGAATGCGCCGTTCTTGGCATTGTTGATGCCGGGATACATGCCCATCACGGCGGCAAGGTCGATGCCGTTCTGGGTGGTCTTGAGCTTCAGGATCAGGCCCGCGGGCAGCAGGCCGTTACGCAGCGCGGAGGAATCGAACCCGCTCGATCCGGTGGAAACACCGCCCGCAACCGGATGGCCGCCAGCCGGGCTGTTATAGGTGTAAAAGCCGTTGATGAAGCCGGACAGGTTGATGTCGATCGGGCCTGCCTTGAAGGTCAGGCCGCCACCGGGCACGTATTTGTCCACATGCACCAGCGATGAACTGTCCATGGTATGCTGGGCCGCAAGCCATGTGGATTCTGCCGATGCCGCGCTGGCCTGCGCACTGGCCGCCGCCTGCTGGGCCTGCGCCAGTACATCGTTGGGGTCCATCCCGCCACCGATGTCGATCTGGCCGGGCGGCTGGATTTTCTGGCCCATGGCGGTGCGCATCTGGGTGTGGGTGGATGCGGGAATGGCGGTACGACGCTGGGCAGGCATGTACTGCTGCGCACGTGCGGCGGAGGCCGCTTCGCGCGCATGCTGCATATGATGGGCCAGCAGGCCGCGGTATTCGCCCTGTGTCAGGCTGCCCTTCGCCTTCAGGATATCGAGGAGTTCACTGTAATCATCAGCACGCGCGTCTTCAGGGCAGGCAAGGGATGCCCCGCTACTTGCCATAACAACTACTGCGCCAATACGCGCCAATTTTCCAGCCGACATAGTATTAAACTCCCTGTCCGCATTCCTGTTGTATAAAACCCGGCGGGTCAATGGGGGCTGGTGGCTGTCCCAGGGCGCGTATCCCGACGGAACCGGGGCATGAGCGTGCAGGGATTCTTCCTTGCACGGGCAGGAGAAAAACAGCGGGTTTCCGATGGGCGGAAGGAATTTGTTAGCAAATATTCCTTTTTTTTTATGCAAGGTTCAAAAAACAGTCATCCTGAAAAAGCTGTGTGTTTCCCGACCGGTTCCGTACGATATTGCAGTACGCACCCGCCCGGAACGGAGATGAATGGTCCGGATACGAAACATTGTATCGGATGCATCAAACAATCGTGTGCGCATGAATTTCCAGATTCTGTTCAATAAATCAGATGGGGGCAGGGGTTCATCCAACCGGAAATACAGCACACAGCATCACAAAGCTGTGTTTATATTTTATTGACTTAATTCTTGACTGTAACCTTCGGGCCTGCCTCACCACCCGGCAGGGCGCGGGCCTGACGCCACGCGGTTTCCAGCGCCTCGACCATCGTGCCCTGCGGGGCGGTCCAGTCCAGTGCATCATCGCCGGGCAGAGTCACGCGTGCGCGCCAGCAGGTGCCGCCGTTACCGTCGGGTTGCCGGTCGATGTTTACGGACCAGTCGTCGGGAATGCGGGACAGGACGCGCGTCAGCCGTTTTTCAGGCGTAAGCGGCGTGGCGTAATTATGCGACATGACGGTGGCTCCTTTCGTGTCTGTATCGATCCTGCCCCTTGACGGGGGCAGGGATAAGCCCAAAAAACGCAGGTCCTGACCGCATCCAAGGATATATCCGCAGTGTCTGCCTTTCCCGGCCTTATTCCCGATGATTCCGTCGATGGCGTTGCCCATCTGATCCAGACAGCCCTGACACCCGTTTTCATGCTGTCCGGCATCGGTACATTGCTGAACATGTTCAACACCCGGCTTGCCCGCGTCAGTGATCATATCGAGACGGTGCGCGACAAGCTGGAAAATGCGGATGACACCACGGACACCAAGGGCAAGGACAGCACCAGCGTGCTGCTGCGCCGCCTGACCCACCTGCATTACCGCACGCTGCTGCTGGATGCCGCGATCCTGTTCGCCGGTGTGGGCGGCGCATCCGCCTGCGGGTCAGCTTTCGCGCTGTTTCTGGGCAGCGTGCGGGATTCCGCCATCGCCTGGTGGCTGGTGCTCATGTTCGGCAATGCGCTGGTCTGCACCGTTATCGCGCTGGCCATGTTCCTGGGGGACAGCATCGTCGCATGGCACGGCCTGCGGGTAACGACGTTCCTGCCGCACAGGCGCGACATGCTCAATAACATGGCCCTTGAACAGGACTGATCGCCGCACGGGGCTGGTTTCAGGGGGCGGGATCAAGGCTGAACGGGTCAACCGCATACTGTTCCAGCGCGATGTCGCGGGTCATCATGCCGTGGGCATGCAGGAAGGCGGCAAAGGCCCGGTAGCGCGGTATGTTCAGCAGCGCGGGCTGTTTGCACAGCCGCGACAGCGTCGCCTGCCACGCTGCATGGTTCAGCGGGGTGTCGAGTTCCGGGTGATCGTGGATCGCCTGCGCCAGAATGGTGTCGGGGTGATTGATAAGCGTATTCGTTCCTTCCGCCAGTGCATCCATGAAGGCGCGTATCCATGCCTCACGCACATGATCCCGTCCCACCAGCAGGACCAGTTCATCGGACATGGGCACGCCGTGCTCCTCGGGGAAGAAGGCTGAAACCCTGACGCCTTTCTGTTGCAGGTCGATCAGTTCATAGGTCCGCACGGCCCCGATCACCGCATCCACCGCATGGCTTATGATTGCCTGTTCAAGCTGGAAATTGACATTGACCTGATGCACGTCGGCAAGGCCAAGCCCCGCCGAATGCAGCATCGCGTCCAGCGCCGCATCATCCACCCCCGGCATGGAAATGCCGACCGTCCTGCCCTTCAGGTCCGCAATGGTATGGATGGTGTCACTGGCGATCAGGACGTTGAGCGGCGTGTCAATCAGCGTGCCCACGCGCATCAGCGGAATGGACTGATCGGCCAGCATGCCCAGTTGTGTCTGGTAGGAAACGGCCATATCCGCCTGTCCCGCCGCGACCAGACGGGCGGGCGATCCGGGATCGGCAGGCGCGATCAGCCTGACATCAAGTCCATGGCGGGTGAAGGCGCCGCTATACTGCGCGGCCAGCAGGCTGGCATGATCGGCATTGAGGAACCAGTCCAGCACCACGGTCACCTGCCGGTCGGCGGCACGCACGGGTGTCGTCACGACCATGCAGGCCAGCAGCCCCAGCAGGGCGAAAAGATGATGGACAAGGGTGCGCATGTGCCTTCCTTCCAGCGTATCAGCGACGGATGGCAGGCAGGGTGCAGGCCCGGTGGGCCATGGCAGGACGCCTCCCTTCGCTGGCATGACCCAGATCAGGTTCAACGGGTGTGATCTCAGCCCGGCACTTCTGTTGCAGGGCACCCCGGTCGGGCAGAGAGTGTGTGAAGGCGGCGTCGCCCGTCAAGTCACGGCTTGCGGACCGTGCGCGATGGCAGGTTCAGCCTGCCGTGCCGCGCATTTCCCGCCGTGCGTACAGGGGCAGCAGCACAAGGAAGTAGCTGAAATAATACAGTGTCGCGATCCGGCCCACGATCATCCAGCCCCCTTCGGCATGGTGGCGTCCAACCAGCCCCATCAGCACGAAAGCCGCCACCAGCCCCGCCATGCCAGCCCGGCACAGCGGACGCGAGCGGGCCGAACGGATGGAGGATCGGTCAAGCCATGGCACCGCGAACAGGATCGCGATTGATCCCCCTGCTGCAAGCAGGCCGCCGAATTTTGACGGAACAGACTGCAGCATCCCGTAAAAGGGCAGGAAATACCATTCCGGTTCGATATCGGCGGGCGTGTGCAGGGGGTTGGCGGGACGGTAGTTTTCCGGTTCGGACAGCAGGTCAGGCCACAGGAAGGCGAGGGCTGCGAACACCAGTGCGAATACCACCAGCCCGGTCAGGTCCTTGGTGGTGTAGTACGGATGGAAAGGGACGGTGTCGCGCGCGTTCACGGGTTTGCCGGTCGGGTTGTTCGGCCCCGGCACATGCAGGGCCGCGACATGCAGCCCGACAATGGCGACGATGGCGAAGGCCATGACAAAATGCAGCACGAAAAAGCGGTGGATGAAAATATCCCCCAACTGGTCGCTGCCTTCCATGATGTGTTCAAGCGTGGGGCCGATAACCGGCACGGCCCCCACCGCCTTGCCCGCAACATCCGCCCCCCAGTAGGACATCTGCCCCCATGGCAGGACATAGCCCGCAAAGGCTGTGACCATGACCATGACCAGCAGCCCCAGCCCCGACAGCCACAAAATCTCGCGCGGCTGTTTGTAGGAGCCATAGTACAGCCCCCGGAACAGGTGGATATACAGTGCGGCCATGAACAGGCTCGCCCCGGTGACATGCATGGCGCGCAGCGCCCAGCCGCCGGGCAACTGGCGTTCGATCATCTCGATGGACATGAAAGCGCCCGCCGCGGTGGGCGTGTAGTTCATGGCAAGGAAAATGCCGGTCGCCAGCATGAGCACTAGCACGGCGCACAGGATCGCCCCGAAATTCCACAGCGCGTTCAGATTACGCGGCATGGGGAAGTCCACATATTCCTTGCGGAAAGCACTGATGACAGGAAGCCTGCGGTCAATCCACGAAAGGACGCCGCCACCCGATGCGGGTTCCGCGTGGGGGGGAATGTTTTCGGGGAGGCCGGACCCGTTCATTCTTGTTTCCTGAATTCAGACAAAGAAAGATCAGCCACGGGTGTAGCAGCCCCGCAGGCGGCAGGCACCTTTCTTTTTGGAACGCCCCGCCCCCGCATGGGAAGGGCTGGCTTGCACACAGGCGGGCACCGTGGCGCATGACGGAAACCGCGCGCGACCGGATCGTGCGATCCACCGGGCAGGCAGGCTCCGCATGGACTGTCGTTGACGCGCAGATGCGCGCACAGGACCGCTCAGGGCGATTTTCCGAATGACAGTCTGTTTTTTTAAGGAAAGTGGCGCACCCGAAAGGACTCGAACCTCTAACCCCCAGATTCGTAGTCTGGTGCTCTATCCAGTTGAGCTACGGGTGCGCTGTGAGGCGGTTTCTAGCCGACACGGCTGACCCCTGCAACCCCCTTTTTTTGCTTATGGAAAATTTTTTCATCCCCGCCTGCGCGCCAGCAGCCGTCTGGCCCTGTCTACGGTCCATGTGCGGATGTGTTCCATGTAAAGATAGACCACCGGCGTGGTGTACAGCGTCAGCAACTGACTCATCATAAGCCCGCCCACCACCGTAATGCCCAGCGGGCGGCGCATTTCTATGCCGTAGCCGCTGTTGGTGATGAGTGGCACGGCCCCAAGGGCGGCGGCCAGCGTGGTCATGAGGATGGGCCGGAAACGCTGGATGCAGGCGTCATGGATCGCATCGCGCGGGGAAAGTCCCCGGTCGCGTTCGGCATGCAGGGCGAAATCTACGATCAGGATGGCGTTCTTTTTCACGATCCCGACCAGCAGGATCATCCCGATCATGGTGATGAGCGAAAATTCCTGCCCGCTGGCCCACAGCGCCAGTACCGCCCCCACCCCGGCGGAGGGCAGGGTGGACATGATGGTCAGCGGGTGGATGTAGCTTTCATACAGGATGCCCAGCGTCACGTAGATCGTGAACAGGGCCGCGATGAAGATCAGCACCTCGTTGATGATGGCTGACTGGAACTGGGCCGCCTGTCCGGTGAACCCGCCATGGATGGAAGGGGGCACATGCAGCCTGATCATGGTGTCCGCTATGGTGGCGGATGCGTCGCTCAGCGCCATGCCGGGGGCAAGGTTGAAGGAAATGGCGGCGGAAACGAACCCGTCCTGATGGGAAACGGTGATGGCGGTGGGACGCGGCACCAGACGCGCCACGTCGGAAAGCGGGATCATGGTCTCGGTGGAGGAGGATACGGCCGAGCCGTTCGACGCGGCACTGCCCCCCGCCAGCCGGTTGGCGATCTGGTTGCGAAAGGACTGCTGGCTGAGCTGTGTGCTGCGGCTGGCCTGTGTCCCGGCCTGCGTCGTGACGCGCACGGTATTGGATACCGTGCCGCCGCCGGGACTGCCCCCGGCGGTCGAGATGCGGAAGCTGTTCAGGATATCGGGCGATGTCCGGTACTGGTCGGCCACTTCCATCACCACATGATAGGTGGTGAGGGATGTCGAGATATTGGATGCGGCGCGCTGGCCAAAGGCATCGTACAGCGTGTTGCTGACCAGTTGTGGCGTGACAAGGTAGCGCGCCGCAAGATCGCGGATGATGTCGGCATGGATCGCCGCGCCGTTATTCATGACATTCGTGGTCACATCGCGCAGGGCCGGGACCGTGCGCAGGGCGGCGGCCAGTCTTGGCACCCATGTATAGATGTCATCGGCGCTGTCGCTGGTCAGCAGGTAGCGGTACGCGCCTTCCTTCTGCCGTCCGCCGCCGCCGCTTATGTCGCCTGCCGAAAACAGTGAAATGTCGAGCCCCGGAATATCCTCCAGCCGTTTATGAATGCGGGCGATCATGTCGTCCGGGCTGTCATCGCGCCGGGAACGGTCGATCATCTGCGCGAAAGCCTGGCCTTCGATATTGGTGTCCCCGGAAAAGGCGATGACCTCCTGCGTGTCCCTGTCCACCATCATCGCGTCACTTATGGCGCGGATTTTCTGCGTCATGGCAGGAAAGGACGTGGTCTGGTCGGCCCGGAAGAAGTTCATGACCAGGGCCACGTCCTCCTTCGGCAGGATGCCCTTGGGCATGAACACGATCACCGCAATCATCACCCCAAGGCTGAGCGGCAGGGTAATGGCGGTCAGGACATGATGGCGCAGCGCCAGTGACAGGGAGCGTTCATAATGGCGCAGCAGCCACTGGTACCCGCATTCCAGCCTGTCGCCCGCGCGATGCGGCCAGCGCCGCCACCATGGCGCGGTGGCATCGGGGGGCGCCTTCTCGCCCACTTCCAGAAACAGGCTGCACATCATGGGCGTCAGGCTCAGCGCCAGCACCAGCGAGACCGTGACGGTGATCGCCAGTGTCATGGAAAACTCGAAAAACACCTTGCCCGGCGTGCCCGCCAGCAGCAGCAGCGGCAGGAATACCGCCACCAGCGATATGGTGATCGACAGCACCGTAAACCCGATTTCACGCGATCCCCGTAGCGCGGCAGCCTTGCGGTCCATCCCGGCTTCCATGTGGCGGGCGATGTTTTCCAGCACCACGATGGCGTCATCCACCACGAAGCCGGTCGCGATCGTCAGCGCCATGAGCGAGAGAATATCGAGCGAGAAATGGAACAGCGCCATGAACGCCAGCGTACCCGCCAGCGAGATGGGGACGGTAATGGCCGGGATCAGGGTCGAGCGCACCGTGCGCAGGAAAACCAGCACCACCCCCACCACCAGCACGACCGATGCCAGCAGCGTCCACTGCGTATCCGCCAGCGATGCACGGATGGTAACGGAACGGTCCATGGCCGGGACAAGTGTGACCCCACGCGGCAGGGCCGCGCGCAGGGTGGGAACGCGGGCCTTGATCTCGTCGATAACGTGGATGACGTTGGCCCCCGCCCGGGGGCGGATGATGGCCATGACGGCGCGGTGACCGTTCAGGAAGCCGATCTGGCGTTCGTTTTCCACACCGTTACGCACGCTGGCCACGTCCTGCAGCCTTACGGGACGGCTGTCACGGTAGCCGATGACAAGGTTGCGGTACTGGGCCGCCACACGGGCCTGATCGTTGGTGGCCAGCGTATAGCGGGTGGTGTCGTTTTCTATGATGCCCTTGGGCGTATTGGCGTTGGCTGAAGCAAGGGCTGAACGGATGTCCTCGAACCCCAGCCCGTATTTGAACAGGGGCCACGGATTGATTTCCACCCGTACGGCAGGGGCCGAACTGCCCGCGATTTCCACCCAGCCTACCCCCTGCACCTGCGACAGCAGGGGCTGCAGCCGGGTCTTGGCGATGTCGTACAGTTCCGATACCGGTTGCGTGTCCGATGTCAGGGCAAGGATCAGGATGGGGTTGTCGGACGGGTTGGCCTTCCAGTACTGCGGCTGGGACTGAAGGGTGGCGGGCATGTCCGCGCGCGCGGCGCGCAGCGCAGCTTCAACATCGTTGGCCGCCGCGTCGATATTGGTGGTTTCGTTGAACGTCAGCAGGATGAAGGCGGTATCCTGGCTTGAATCGGATTCAATCTCGCTGACACCCGCGATCTGTCCCAGCCTGCGTTCCAGCGGGGTGGTGACGGAACTTGCCATCTGCTGGGGTGACGCACCGGGCTGCGTGGCCATGATGTAGATGACCGGCACGGCAATATCGGGCAGGTCGCCCACCGGCAGCACCCGATACGCAAACAGTCCGGACAGCAGGATGGCTGCGGCCAGCAGCGTGGTTGCAACCGGGCGCAGGATAAAAACGCGGCACAGGTTCATCGACTGTGACCGACCCTGACCTTCATGCAGTCCACGTTCATGCTGATGGTGCTGTCCCGTCTTCGGGTGTCAGGCCGGTTTCGGGCATGGTGCCTGCCTGTCCCGCCGCCTGACGGAAATAGTAGGATTCCGCAATCCTGATGGGCAGCAGGTCCATGAAGCGCGACCCCGCGGCCAGCCACCACGGGAAGAAGATGCGCCGCCTGCCCTCCGCCACGCCGGATATGATGGCGCGCACGGCATCGCCGGTCTGTGTCAGGCCGGGCATGGGGAAAGTGTTGCCTGCGGTCATGGGGGTTGCGACAAAACCGCAGCACACGCTGGACAGGAGGATACCGGCCCGCGCCATGTTGCCGCCCGTCGCCACCATGAAACGGTCCACCGCCGCCTTGGACGCGCAATAGGACGGCGTGCCGGGAAACGAGACAAGCCCCGCCACGGATGACATGGCGCAGATGCGCCCGCGCACGCCATCGCTCCCGCGCGGCTGGGCGCGCATGACCTGCAGCGCCGGAAGCACCGTATTGATCACGCCGTCCACGTTGGTGGCGAACATGCGCCGGATCTGGTCATCCGGTTCGTAGGGGGCTTCCTCGCCGCCCCGGGTGGATGCCGTAATCCCCGCGCAGGCAAAAACGAGGTCAAGCGTGCCCGTGCCGGTTATCCAGTCATCCATGCCCGTGCGTTCGCGCACATCCTGCACCCGGATGCGCGCATCCGCCCCGCGTGCGATGCAGCGTGCCGCCACGTCGCGCAGGTTAGCGTGGTTTCGCCCCCCCAGATGCAGCCTGCGGCCCGGCCGGGCAAGGGCCAGGGCGATGCCGCGTCCGATACCGGAGGAGGCGCCGGTGATGAGTATCGATTCCTGTTTCATGTTCGCAGAATACATACACCCTGTTAGAACTGCGCTACCCCCTTTGCGCAGCCGGCCGGTATTTGTGTACGGCCACCAATTATGGAGAACCGCATGAGCCAGACCTTCAGCCCCCCCCGTGCAACCCCGGCGGTTCCGGTTCGGCGCAGGGGGGTATGTCTGGTTATCTCAGCCCCGTCCGGGGCGGGCAAGTCCACCATCGCCAATGCGCTGCGCGCGTCCGAACCCCAGTTGCTGCATTCCGTGTCCGTCACCACGCGCCAGCCCCGACCGGGGGAAAGTGACGGAATCCATTACCATTTCCGCACCATGGAAGAATTCAGCCGCATGGCGGAAGCAGGCGAGATGCTGGAATGGGCGACCGTATTCGGCCGGGGATACGGCACGCCGCGCGCGCCGGTTGAACAGGCCCTGGCGGAAGGGCGCGACATGGTGTTCGACATCGACTGGCAGGGACACCGCCAGATCCGTGCAGCATTGCCCGCTGATGTGGTTAGCCTGTTCGTCCTGCCCCCGTCCATCGCGGAACTGGAACGTCGCCTGAACGGACGCGCATCGGATGAGGCCGATGAGATCGCGCGCCGCATGCAGGCCGCGCGCGACGAGATCTCGCACTGGAACGAATTCGACCATGTCATCATCAATTCCGAACTGGATCAGGCCATTGCGGAAGCCCGCGCCGTGCTGGTCGCGGCCCGGCTGCAACGTCACCGCCAGATCGGACTGACGGATCTGGTGGCCAGTTTCGGGGTCTGACACGGCAGGCTGCATGGTACGGCGTGGGGGTTACGCCGCTGGCATGTGTTTCATGCGATAGCATTGATGGACAAGCGGCATGAAATGCGGGGATATGCTTCCGCCTGCCGCGTGCATGCCTTTTTAATTTCCCTGCCGGATCATCATGCCTGCTCCTCGCCCGTCCGATTCCGCCCTGCCATTCTGGATGATTGCCCTGCTGGGGCTGCTGACGGCAATCGGGCCCCTTGCCACGGATATGTACCTGCCCGCCTTTCCGGCCATGGATCAGGAACTGGCGGGTGGCCAGGCCGGGGCCAGCCAGATCACGCTGGCGGCGTGGTTCGCGGGGCTTGCGATCGGGCAGTTCAGCCTTGGTCCCATATCCGACCGGCTGGGACGCCGCGTGCCGCTTCTGGGGGGGCTGGTGCTGTTTTCGGTCGGCTCCCTTGGCTGTGCGGAGGTCACGTCATTCAACCTGTTCTGCCTGTGCCGTTTTATCGCGGCACTGGGTGGGGCGACCTGCGCGGTCATTCCACGCGCCATCGTGCGCGACGTGGCGACCGGGGCGACATGCGCGCGGATCATGTCGCAGCTTATGCTGGTTTTTGGCGTCATGCCCATACTGGCGCCCTCGCTGGGCAGTCTGGTGCTGTCCGTCGGGCACTGGCGCTGGATTTTCTGGATTGCGGTCTGGTACGGCGTACTGGCGCTGGTGGTGGTGGTGGCGACACTGGGCGACACCATGCCACGGGAAAAACGGATCACCTTTTCCGCTACCGGCATGATTGCCCGCTACGCCGGGCTGGTGCGTGAGCCGGTGTTCATGTCCAGTGCGCTGATCAACAGTTTTTCGTCCTTCATCATGTTCGCCTACATCACCTCGGCACCCATGGTGTTTGAACACCTGCTGCATTTCACGCCCGGTCAGTTCGGGGCGTTCTTTGGCCTCAATGCGGGCATGTTCATCGCCACGGCCCAGCTTAATGGCATGCTGGTGCATCGCGTGTCGCTGTCGCGCCTGCTGGACCGGGGGGTGGTGGGCTGCCTGCTGGCCGCGCTGACCTGTCTTGTCCTGTCGCTGGCGGGTGTGGCGGGTCCGGCGCATCCGCTGCTGGTCTGCGTGCTGATCATGTGCATTACCGCCTCGCTGGGGTTTGTGGGACCCAATGCAACGGTCATGGCCTTTACCCATCACGGCCACCAGATTGGCAGCGCGTCGGCGCTGATGGGCACGATCCAGTTCTCCCTCGCCGCAGGCAGCGGCTTCATTCTGGGCCATGTGCCATTCCACAGCCCCGCGCCTCTGGCCGTGGTGGTGATGGGCGGGGGAACCTGCATGGGGCTGTGCAACATCTGGCGCCATGCCTGTGACCGCCGCGCCCACGGACGGAAATAGGGGCGCGCGGAGGGGCGTTTTCCCGCCTCCTCAGACCGGCTGCCGGTCCGCGATATCGCGTAGTGTCCGCCCCAGTTCGGTCTTTTTCATCTGCCCGGCCAGCGTGCGGAGCTGGCTTTCGTTTATGTAGCCCATGCGGAAGGCCGTTTCCTCCGGCGATCCGACCAGCATGCCCTGACGTGACTGCACGGTATGGACGAATGACCCCGCCAGCATCAGGCTTTCGGGCAGGCCCGCATCCAGCCATGCGCAGCCGCGCCCAAGCCGTTCGACATGCAGCGTGCTGTCTTCAAGATACAGGCGGTTGAGGTCGGTGATTTCCAGTTCACCGCGTGCGGAGGGGTGTAGGCGGGTGGCAAACTCTCCCACCCGTCCATCGTAGAAATAAAGGCCGGTCACAGCCCAGTTGGAAGGGGGGTGTTCAGGTTTTTCCACAATGTCCAGCGCCCGGCCATGACGATCGAATGTCACGACCCCATAGCGTTCGGGATCGCGCACCTGATAGGCGAAAACCGTCGCCCCATCGGGCCGGTGGGCCGCGGTGCGCAGCATGGCGGGCAGGTGATCGGCGAAAATCAGGTTGTCACCCAGTATCAGGGCGCACGGTGCCCCCGCCAGCCAGTCACCCGCGATCAGGAATGCCTGCGCAATGCCCTGTGGCGCGGGCTGGATACGGTAGGTGAAGCGGACACCGAACTGCGCGCCATCCCCCAGCAGGCGCTGGAACTGCGGCAGGTCCTGTGGCGTGGAAATGATCATGATATCGCGGATACCCGCCATCATCAGGGTCGATAGCGGGTAATAGATCATCGGCTTGTCATAGACCGGCAGCAACTGCTTGCTGGTCGCCAGCGTCATGGGATGCAGGCGCGTGCCCGATCCCCCTGCCAGCAGGATGCCCCTGGTAGCAGGCTTCTGCCCTTCGTCATGCCGCATCATGCCACCTGTCCAAGCCGCTGGCCGCCATAGCGCCGGTTACGGATGGCCTGCCACCACGGCGCATGGTCGAGATACCAGCGCACGGTCAGCCTTATGCCGCTTTCAAAATCATGCCGTGCCGTCCAGCCCAGCGCCTGTTCCGCATGGGATGGGTCGATTTCATACCGGAAATCGTGGCCCGGCCTGTCCTGAACATGTTCGATCAGCCGCGCATGCGTTCCCATCGGGTCGGGGCGCAGTTCATCCAGAATGTCGCAGATGGTGCGGACGACCTGCAGGTTGGTACGGGGCTGGCGGCTGCCTATGGCATAGGTTTCGCCCGGCTGGCCCCGTTCCACGGCGCATACCAGCGCCTGTGCATGGTCGTCCACGAACAGCCAGTCACGGATATTGTCGCCCGCGCCATAAATGGGCAGGGCGCGGCCCTCGATGGCGTTGATTATCGTCAGCGGCACGAGTTTTTCAGGGAAATGCCAGAGACCGTAATTATTGGTGGTGTTCGTAATGAAGGTCGGCAGGCCGTAAGTATGCCGCCATGCCCGCACCAGATGGTCGGATGCCGCCTTGCTGGCGGAATAGGGGCTGCTGGGGCTGTAGGGCGTGGTTTCGGTAAAGGGTGGATCGTCCGGGCCAAGCATGCCGAACACCTCATCGGTGGAGACATGATGGAAGCGGAAACTGTCCCGCAGCACGGGGGGCAGCGCCTGCCAGTACATGCGCGCAGCCTCCAGCATGGAAAAGGTGCCCGTCACATTGGTCTGGACAAAGGCATGCGCGCTGTCGATCGAACGGTCCACATGGCTTTCGGCCGCCAGATGCATCACCGCATCGGGCTGGAAGGCTTCAAATGCCGCCAGCACGGCGGACGTATCGCATATGTCGCAATGCCGCATGCGATAGCGGGAGGAAGAAGTCGCTTCCTCCACCGCATGCGGGCTGGCGGCATAGGTCAGGCAGTCGATATTCAGGATTTCATGGCGCGTGTGTCTGATCAGATGGCGCACGACCGCCGACCCGATAAACCCGCACCCGCCGGTTATTAAGATGCGCATGGGAATCCACCACATTAAAAATCGTAGCAGACAGGTAAAATATTAAGATCCCACAAATATCCGCCCTGTATTTCCCGTTACATGATCGGGGCGGCTGACTGTGGGGCCGGTCCGGCGCGCCGCGCGGGTGGGATATGTGATTTACGGAATGTCAGCATGCTGCGAACATATGACCAAATACGATATAACAGGGTTATTGCACGTCCCCGACCAAGGTAGCCTGCCTGCATGATGTTTCCGATGCGCCTGATCCGGTTGCGTTTCCTGGTCCTGACCATCCTGTTCATGACGCAGGGTGGTGCCCGTGTGGGGGCCACCTCCGTCCCCGATGCCGCCAGCATGCTCCAGCATGACATGCAGCACGAACTTGGTGTCCGGCAGATGCGCCCGCGCCAGACACAGCGCGCCATGGCCCTGACGGTCGATGTGCTGGATCAGGCCAATGGCTGGCCGCAGGATGCGGAAATCGTGCTGGTGGTGGACCGTGCGCCCACCGTTCAGCTCATGTGGTTCGTGCTGGCTGATACGGCGGCCCATCAACTGACCCCGCTGGGCATGGTGGCGGTCAGCACGGGCCGACCGGGGCGGAAGGAACATTTCCGCACGCCGGTAGGCATCTTCGTCAATGATGGCCAGATTTACGGGTATCGCGCACTGGGCACCAAGAACGAACACGGCATACGCGGCAATGGCGAAAAGGGCATGCGGGTATGGGATTTCGGCTGGCAGACGACAGAGGACTGGCGGCGCAAGGGAAGCGTGGCGGTCGTCCGGCTGGAGATGCATGCCACGGACCCGACCTTCCTTGAATCCCGGCTGGGGCAGGCGGATTCGGAAGGGTGCATCCGTATCCCGGCGCGCGTGAACAGTTTTATCGACCGCCATGGCCTGCTGGACCGCCAGCTTGACCTGATCGCGCAGACCGACCCGCAGAAGGCGCGCGGCGTGCGCGCCCTGCTGGGCGCGGAACATGTCCCCACAGCGCTGGAAGGGGACCGGGTGATCGTGATCGACACGTCCGATCCCCAGGCCCCCCTGTCCGATCCGGCGCAGGCCCAGAAAATACAGGCCGATTTTGCCCAGTTCCTTGCCGCGTCCAATACAGCGGGCCAGCCATCCCCCGCGGCACAATCTCCATCCGCACCGCCGTCAGCCGGGCCGCGTCCCATCGCGCAACTGCCGTCCCGACCGCAACCCGCTGTCGCCTATGTCCCGCCGCCGTCGCCCACCGGGCAACGGCCTGCCGTGCCCCCAATCCCTGTTGTGCCGCGTCCGGTGCCGACGCTACCGCCTGCGCAACAGTCACAACCGGCACCTGTGTCACCACCCCCACCTGTAGTAACGCCCCAGCCGGTCGTGCAGCCGCCGGGACCTGCTTCCCCGCCGGATGACAGACCGCCACGCCCGCCCATGCGCATCGTGCCGCTGCCCCCGTCGCCCGGTGACGCGCCTGCGCCCGCTCCGCAGGAATCTGCGCCGGAGCAGCAGGCCGGGTCAGGCTGAATACGGGCATTGTGGCGCTGCCGTATCAGGGGTTCACATGGGGTAATGAGGCTTCTTAATTCCCATAAAAAAAGGGGGCATTGCTGCCCCCTTTCCTGACCGGAGTGATACCGGCGACTGGTTCAGGACCAGCGCCAGTTGCGTACTTCCGGCAGGTCCTGTCCATATTCCGCCACGTAGCGGTGGTGTTCGTTCAGCTTGTCGCAGATCGCCTCGTTGGCATAGGCCGCCTTGGATGCAAGACCCGGCACCCGGCGGATCACGTTCTGCACCAGATGGAACCGGTCGAGGTTATTGCGCACGGTCATGTCGAACGGCGTGGTGGTGGAACCTTCCTCACGGTAGCCATGCACGTGGAAGTTACGGCAGTTGGTCCGCTTGTAGATCAGCTTGTGAATCAGCGCCGGATAGCCGTGGAAGGCGAAGATGACCGGCTTGTCCGTGGTGAACAGGCTGTCGAAGGTGAAGTCATCCAGCCCGTCCGGGTGCTGGGACTGTGATTCAAGGGTCAGCAGGTCCACCACGTTGACCACGCGGATTTTCAGGTCCGGCACGTGATGGTTCAGGATCTGCACCGCAGCCAGCGTCTCCATGGTCGGCACGTCACCCGCGCAGGCCATGACCACATCGGGTCCGCTGTCCTTGTCGTTACTGGCCCATTCCCAGATACCGATGCCCTTGGCGCAATGGTCGATGGCGGAATCCATGTCCAGCCACTGCGGTTCGGGCTGCTTGCCCGCCACGATCACGTTCACGCGGTCCCGGCTTTCAAGGCAGGTTCTGGCCACACACAGCAGGGTGTTGGCATCAGGCGGCAGGAACACCCGTACCGTCTTGGCCTTCTTGTTCAGCACATGGTCGATGAAGCCGGGGTCCTGATGGCTGAACCCGTTATGGTCCTGCCGCCAGACATGCGATGTCAGCAGGTAGTTGAGTGAGGGGATCGGCGCGCGCCATGCCACTTCATCCGCCTGCTTGATCCACTTGGCGTGCTGGTTGACCATGGAATCCACGATGTGGATGAACGCCTCATAGCATGACAGGAAGCCATGGCGGCCCGTCAGCAGGTAGCCTTCCAGCCAGCCCTGACAGGTATGCTCGCTCAGGATTTCCATGACATGGCCGTCCACCGACAGGTGGTCGTCATAATCAAAGGTCTCGGCGTTCCATGCGCGGTTGGTGACATCCAGCACGGCGTTCAGGCGGTTGGAATTGTTTTCATCCGGCGCCAGCACGCGGAAATTGCGCGCACCCAGATTCGCCTTCATCACATCGCGCAGCCAGCTACCCAGCACGCGCGTACCTTCGCCCAGTTCATGCCCCGGCGAGGATACGGTAACGGCATAATCCGCAACATCGGGCATGCGCAGGTCACGGCTCAGCAGGCCGCCATTGGCGTGCGGGTTGGCGCTCATCCGGCGGTTGCCCCTGGGGGCAAGGGCCGCGATTTCAGGCAGCAGGGTGCCGTTTTCGTCAAACAGCTCTTCCGGCCTGTAGCTATGCAGCCAGGTGTCGAGCAACTTCAGGTGCTCGGGATTGGTCATGTCGGTAATGGGCACCTGATGGGCGCGCCAGTACCCTTCGACCCGCAGCCCGTCCACCGTCTTGGGGCAGGTCCAGCCCTTGGGCGTGCGCATGATGATCATGGGCCAGACCGGGCGCGCGGTCTGGTTCTGCTCACGCGCGGCCTTCTGGATCTGTGCGATTTTCGCAAAGGCCGTATCCATCGCCACGGCCATCTTCTGGTGCATGGTGTCGGGATCGTCACCTTCCACCACGATCGGCTCATAGCCGTAGCCACGGAACAGGCTCAGCAGTTCTTCGGCGGGGATGCGGGCCAGCACGGTGGGGTTGGCGATCTTGTAACCGTTCAGGTGCAGGATCGGCAGGACCGCGCCATCGGTCTTGGGGTCAAGGAACTTGTTGCTGTGCCACGATGTCGCCATCGGGCCGGTTTCGGCTTCGCCATCGCCCACGACGCAGGCCACGACCAGATCGGGATTGTCGAACGCCGCGCCATAGGCATGGGACAGGGAATAGCCCAGTTCGCCGCCTTCATGGATGGAACCCGGCGTGGTGGGGGCCGCATGGCTGGGAATCCCGCCGGGGAAGGAGAACTGCTTGACCAGTCTGGCCAGCCCGTCCGCATCCTGCGTCACGGCGGGGAAATACTCGCTGTATGTCCCTTCCAGATAGGTGCTGGCGATCACGCCCGGCGCCCCGTGGCCCGGCCCCGCCACGAACAGGATGCTACGGTCCTGTTCACGGATGATGCGGTTGAGGTGCAGGTAAAGGAAGTTCAGCCCCGGTGTGGTGCCCCAGTGCCCGAGCAGGCGCGGCTTGGTATGTTCCAGCTTCAGCGGTTCACGCAGCAGCGGGTTCCCCATCAGGTAGATCTGGGCAATCGAGAGGTAGTTTGCTGCATGCCACCACTTGTTGAAAAGCGCGACATCCGCTGTGGACAGCGGGTTCGCGGATGCAGTTTCACTCATTTGCGTTCCTTCCGAGATATTCCATCCCTGTGCGGCCTGCGTTCAGGCCAGGCACATCAGCACATGCCGACGGATTGTTGTTTCCTCATCGGTGGGAATGACCCGCACCTCCACAGCACTGTCGGGCGTGCTGATGATGTCCCGATGCGCGGCATTGGCCTGCGCATCAAGGCGGATACCCGCCCATTCCAGCCGCGCGCAGATCGCAGCGCGGATAATTGCGTCATTTTCCCCGATGCCGGCGGTGAACACCAGCCCGTCCAGCCCCTGCAGCGCGGCCATCATGGCGCCTGCTTCCTGGGCGAAGCGGTAGGTGAACAGGTCCAGCGCCTGCGTCACTTCCGGGCTGATCGCCGTACGTGCGTGCAGGTCGCGCATATCGGCGGAGACGCCCGAAACACCCAGCAGGCCGGAGCGATGATAGAGAATATTCTCGATTTCCGCCGCGCACAGCCCTTCCTCGCGCAGCATGTACAGGATCACGCCGGGGTCCAGATGGCCGCAGCGCGTGCCCATCACCAGCCCGTCCAGCACTGAAAAGCCCATGGTCGTATCCACGCTGCGGCCGCCGCGCATGGCGCACAGGCTGCCGCCACTGCCGATATGGGCCACAATGGTCCGCCCTTCCGACAGGCGGGGCGCGCAGTCATGCAGGGCCGATGCGATATATTCATAGGACAGCCCATGGAATCCGTACCGGCGCACCCCGCGCGCGGCATATTCGCGGGGTAGGGCCTGCGCCTGCGCCACGGCGGGCATGGTGTGATGGAAACCGGTATCGAAACACGCGACCTGTGGCAGGTCGGGTTTCTGCGCCAGCAGGGCGCGGATCGGGGCCAGACTGCCGGGCTGGTGCAGGGGGGCGAAGGGGGTCAGGGCCGTGAGCCGGTCCAGTATGTCGGGCGTGATCCGCACCGGGGCGATGAATTCCGGCCCGCCATGCACGACGCGGTGGCCGACCGCCATAAGATCTACATCCCCAAGCTGCCTGCCGACCCAGTCCATAAGGGTGGCCATGGGGCCGTGATGGGCATCGTCGCCCGCCTGTCCGGTCGTGGCGGGGTCCCAGCGTTCGTCCACCAGCGTATGGCCGCTGGCATCATGGGCGATGAAATGGGGGTGGGTGCCGATGCCTTCCAGCTCGCCCGATGCAATGCGGTGGCTGGGCGCTGTGGCACCCTCGCCCTTTTCTATGGAAAACAGGGCAAACTTCAGGCTGGACGATCCTGCGTTCAGCGCCAGTACAGCGCGTGTCATGCCTGTCTCCCCTTAATGTCTTTGTCTGGCCTGCGCCATGTCACGCCGATATGGCGTGTCTGACATTGATGCGAATCAATTGCCTGCATCGCGGGCAGCGTCAAGGAAGGGCGCGTGCTGGCAGATTTCCTCTCAGCACATACGCCCGGAGTGGTGGATCACGCGGCGTATGGTCAGAAAGTATTTTTAAATCAGCGCGTTAAAATATTTCTGCCCCCGCTTTCTTCATAGCTGCCCGCAATGTTCCCACGGGCGGCGGGGGCGCGCATATCACATCCGCGTGGCGCAGGACGCGACCGGATCAGCCAAAACGCCGGGCCAGTGCGGCCTGTGCCGCCTTGCGGGCATGGCCCGCGTCCCGACCGACGCGCATCAGTGCTGGAATCTGCAACGGATCGCACAGGATGCTGCGCGTAAGGGCGCCAACGGCCAGTCGGCCATCGGGGCGCAGGGCCACGACGGCGGCAGGCGGCAGGGTGCGGTCCGCCGGGTCGCACACGACGCGCATCACGGCAAAGGGCACCTTGCGCGCGGCGGCCATTTCCGCGACCACGCCACTTTCCATATCCAGCGCCACGCAGCCGGTCTGGCGGAACAGGGCGGTCTTGCGCGTCGCGGCGGTGACGATCACGTCGCTATGCAGCAGGTCGCCGCCAACCACGTCCGCCCGGTCGGCCCCCAGCCATGACAGCAGGGCAGGGGAGGCGGGCAGACGTTCACCATTCACCATCACATTCTGCGGGATGACAACCGCGCCGGGGGCAAGTGCCGGATCAAGCCCCGCCGCCAGACCAAAGGACAGCAGCGCGTCAACGCCACTTTCCAGCAGGTCCAGCACCACCTGCCGCGCGCCGGACAGGGTCGCGCCGCTCAGCCCGAAACGCGCATCGGGCAGGAAGGGACGGATCAGCGAGGCTTCCGCTTCCATTCCCACCACGATCCCGAGCCGGGAAAAGGGGGACACGGATACAGTATCGGGCATGTCTATCGGTCCCCCCGCGCTCAGAAGCCGTAGCCGACGCGGCCGCTATTGCTGACTTCCAGATTGCGGTAGCGCGACAGCGCCATAAGCGGGAAGAACTGGCGATAGCCGTGGTAGCGCAGATAGAACACCTTGGGGAAACCGACGGCGTTATAGGGTTCTTCCGCCCATTCGCCGTCCTCGCCCTGCGTGCGGCCCAGGAAGGCGATGCCACGGCTTACCGCCGGGTCATCACGCAGGCCCGCCGCCATCATGCCCAGAACGGCCCATGCGGTCTGTGATGGCAGGCTTTCCTTGTATTCGCCCGGTGCAGCCCCTTCGTAGCTGGCGCAGTCCTCGCCCCAGCCGCCATCGGCGCGCTGGTGACTGCGCAGCCAGTCGGTCGCGCGGATGATCATCGGGTCATCATGCGCGATCTGCGCCGCGTTCAGCGCGCACAGGACGGACCACGTGCCGTAGATGTAATTGGTGCCCCAGCGGCCGAACCACGAACCGTCCTTTTCCTGCTCATCCCGCAGGTAGGCGATGCCCCGGTCAATGACCGGCTGGTCCTCCGGGTGGCCAAGCTGGGCGAGGAAGGAAATGCAGCGCGCCGTCACATCCGCCGTCGGCGGGTCAAGCAGCGCCCCGTGATCGGCAAAGGGAATGTGGTTGAGCAGATCGAGGTTGTTGTCGATATCGAACGCGCCCCAGCCGCCATTCGTGCTCTGCATGCCGATGATCCATTCGCGGGCGCGCTCGATGGCTTCCGTATTGGCGGGGTCGCCCTCACGGTGCAGCAGCATGCCGACAACGGCGGTGTCATCTACATCGGGGTAATAATCGTTGGCATACTGGAAGGCCCAGCCACCGGGGCGCAGGTCCGGGCAGTTGACGGCCCAGTCGCCCTTTACGTCCAGAATCTGGCGTTCACGCAGCCACTTGCTGGCGGCGGCCAGTTTTTCCTTCGTCTTTTCCGGGGCGATGCCGTTGGGGCCGGATGCGGCCTCGATCATGGCGTGGCCGGCAAGGCCGGTATCCCAGATGGGGGACACGCAGGGCTGGCAGTAAGTTTCGTCGCCCTGATTGACCAGCAGGCGCTGCACCGCGTCCCATGCGGTCTTCGCCCGCGGGTCGCTGTCGGGAATGCCCAGCGCGCGGAACATCATGACGGTATTGGCCATGGCGGGGTAGATGGCCCCAAGCCCGTCCTCGCCGTTCAGGCGGGGTTCGATGAAGTCCACGGCGGCCCTGATGGCCTTGCGGCGTGTCTTTTCGGGGATCATGCGTTCGACGGGACGCAGCACCACGTCCACATACTTGAACACACGGCCCCATACGGAACGGTACGGCCCGCGAATCCAGTCACGAACCTTGCGCGGGGGCGTGACGAACAGTTCCTGCACATGGATGTCGCGCGGATTGATCGCGATGGGACGCAGGGCGGCCAGCACCAGCAGGGGCGCGATCACCGTGCGCGACCAGTAGGACATGTTCCATACGGAGAACAGGGCCGTGCGCGGCAGCAGCATGATTTCCACCGGCATGGCGGGGGCCGCTTCCCACGGCACTTCGCCAAACAGGGCAAGCTGGATGCGGGTGAACACGTTGGTCCGTTCCGCGCCGCCATGATCAAGGATCGCCTGACGGGCGCGCACCATGTGCGGCGCGTTCACGCTGTCGCCAAGCGCCTTCAGCGCGAAATAGGCCTTGACCGAAGCCGACAGGTCGAACTTGCCGTCCTGATAGAGCGGCCATCCGCCATGATCGCCCTGGATGCGACGCAGATAGACACCGATGCGCTGTTCCAGCTCCGGATTGATCCGGTCCAGATAGTGTTCCAGCAGCACGTATTCGGCCGGGATGGTGGCGTCGGCTTCAAGGTCGAAGACCCAGTGCCCGTCATCGGCCTGCCGCCGGCCCAGCGCACCATGGGCGCGGGTTACGGCCTGATCCAGTTCGTCCCGGTCCAGCGGGGCATCCGTTGCCGGACGCGGCGTGCGGGCCGGTCCTGCCGCGCGGGAGCGGGTGGACGCGGGCGTCTTCTTGCGGGGAGCGGTGATTGTCTCGGTTCTCTTGGCCATTATTCCACGTTCCCCGTGTCATGACGGGGGCCTATTCCAAATCCGTACATCATGTTCATTCCGGTCGGCCCGGTGTGCCCCTGCGGGCATGGACAGCCTTCGCCGCCGCGGCACCTGACCTGATCGCACCTTCAATAGTGGCGGGCAATCCCGTTGCCGTCCAGTCTCCTGCCAGCAGCAGGTTGGCCGCCATGGTCCGCGTGCCCGGCCGCAGGCGGTCCTGCGCGGGGGTGGCGGCAAAGGTCGCGCGCTTTTCGCGCACGATGCGCAGCGGCGGCATGGCGACCGGCAGCGGGGCCGTGGCGGCGGGGTCGATCGCGGCGCGCACTTCGTTCCAGATCAGGGCCGCGAGTTCATCCGTATCGCGCCCGTCATAGCGGTTTGCGGCGCTGACCGTGACCGACAGGATACGGTCCTTGACGAAGACCCATTCGCTGATTCCGCCCACAACCCCGATGAAGCGGGCCTGCGCCAGCCCGCCCGTCAGGGTTGGTGCGGCGGGGAGCAGGAAATGCACGTTCAGGATCGACTCGAACGCATCCGGGGCGCTGAAACCGGGTAGTTGCGCGGCCAGCAGTCCCGACGCCACGGGGGCGGGCACCGCCATGATGACCGTATCGCGTTCGCCGATGGCCACCTGTTCGTCACCCAGCCGCAGGGCGGTGACGGTGGCGCCATCCATTTCCACCGCGCTGACGCGGCTGCCCGTGCGTACCGTCGCCTTCAGCACCGACAGATGGGCAAGGGCTGGGTCCACGAAACTTTCGGACAGGCCCTGCTCGGGAAAGCGGGGCAGGCAGTTGCGTCCGCCGCGGGCAAGGCTTTCCTTCACCACGGCCCCCAGCAGTGCCGCGCTGCCGGTATCGGGCATGGTGTTGAGCACGGATATGGCGAAGGGTTCGAGCAGTCGCCGCGACAGGCTGCCCGGTTGCAGGCAGTCGCTCACCACCATATCCGGCGTGGCGTCCATGAGGGCCAGCAGCCCGCGCAGTTCCGCAAGCCGCATGCCCGGCACGCGCCTGCGGCGTGAAAGCACCCACAACGGCACCCGCCCGCGTGAAAGGTCCAGCGTCCAGCGCAGCCGTTCGGCCAGATCCACGAAGGGGAAGACCGGGCGGCCGGGGCCGACCAGCGTCTTCTGCGCGCCGATCAGGCCAAGATAGCGGTAGACCGCCGGGTTGCCCGACAGCAGGAGATGGTTGCCATTATCGATCCGGCAGCCCAGATGCCGGTCCAGATAGGACCGCGCCCGACCGCCACAGGCCGGACCGGCTTCATAGACCGTAACGCGTTCGCTGCCGCCCGCCAGTTCCACCGCCGCCGACAGCCCGGCCAGCCCGCCGCCGATGATATGGACATGTCCGCTCATGTGTCAGCTTACCAGCGCGCGCAGGGCGATCAGCACCTTGCGGGGGCGGGAAAGGGAGACCCGGCGTTCGGGCGTGCCCCAGCCCTGACGTTCCTGCGCGCTGAGGATGGCGGCATAGGTCGCCCCCATCAGGCGGGCCGGGCGCATGGCCGTATGGTCGCACCGGCGCATGGCGGCGGCGGCGGCACGGAAATGGTCATGCGCGCGCCCTGCCAGGATACGCCCGACCTGTTCCAGCGCCGGGGCGTGGACCACGGCGGCGGGTTCGGGCGCAATCCCGAAGCGTTCCAGCAGTTCGCGCGGCAGGTACAGGCGGCCAAGGCGGGCATCTTCCGCCACGTCGCGCAGGATGTTCGTGATCTGCAGGGCGCGGCCCAGATGGTGGGCCACCTTGTCCGCCTCGGCGGAGGAATCACCAAACACCCGCACCGAAAGCCGCCCCACGGCGGAGGCCACCCGGTCGCAATACAGGTCGAACGTGGCTTCATCCGGGGCGATGACAGGGCCGCGGGCATCCATTTCCATGCCGTCGATCACGGCGGCGAAGTCGTCCTGCCGCAGGTCGAAGCGGCGGATGGTGGCCAGCAGGACACGGTCGATGCCGTCGCGTGCCTCACCGGCGTAAAGCCGGGCAATGCGCGCGCGCCATTCTTCCAGCCTGCGGCATTTGTCTTCCGCCTCGCCCGCGTCATCCGCCACGTCATCGACCAGACGGCAGAAGGCATAGACCGCGTACATCCCATACCGCCGGTCAGGTGGCAGGATGCGCATTCCCTTGCCAAAGGACGTACCCGACTGCACCACGACCCGCTCAACCGCTGCCAGGTCGGCGGGATCGCAGCCCAGTGCCGGGGCTTCATCATGTCGCGCGCGCAAAAAACCCATTCCCGCGTGTTCCGTTCACTTACCAGTTACAGTCCGCCCGTTCTTAGCGGTAATCACGACCAAGGACAAAACCCGCCCTGTCAGAGCAGCGTGCGTGTGGCGCGGGCAAGGGCCAGCAGCACATCCCCGCGTGACAGCTTGACCCGTCCCGCGATGGGGTCTTCCGCCCGCAGCCGCGCCGCCAGACGTTTTGAAAGTCCGACGATGACTGCCGCTTCCATGCGCATGCGCCGGTCGCGGATCAGGCCGGGCAGGGTGGCCGCCTGCCGGTTGAGCATGTCCACCCGGTCCAGCAGCGCATCGAACACCAGCCGCAGGCCGGGCACGGTATGGGTGCGGCGCAGGTCATCCACCTGCACGCCCTCACGTTCCAGCCACGGGCGGGGCAGGTAGCAGCGGTCAAGGGTGCGCAGGTCGTCCGCGCAGTCCTGCAGGTGGTTGAGAACCTGCAACGCCGTGCACAGCGCATCGGACGGGCCGAATGTGCGCGGGTCCTCGCCATGCAGTTCCAGCAGGAACCGGCCCACGGGATTGGCGGAATAGCGGCAGTATTCCTCCAGCTCCTCCCACGAATCATAACGGTTCTTGACCGCATCCTGACGGAAGGCAACGATCAGGTCCGTTGCTGTGGCGGGGGAAACGCCGGTCTGCCGCAGCGTGTGGCCCACGCGCACCGCCGTCTGCGCATCGCGGCGCTGGGGGGCCTGCCTGCGGCCCATCACCACGTCCTCCATGGCGTTGAGGCGGGCGATCTTGGCTTGTGCGTCCAGCCGGTCGGTATCGACGATATCGTCGATCACCCGGGCGAAATCGTAATAGGCATGGACATGCGGGCGCAGCCTGCGGCTTATCAGCAGGGAGCCTACGGGAAAGTTCTCGTCCCCGGCGTCCTTGCCCGACGAGACATCCTCGCTGCCCCACACGCTCCGCTCATCAGTGTTCACCCTACGTCATCCCCCATGGTGTGGTTTATTACGGTTGCGGCACCCTTGGCGCCATTATGTGTCGAGATTGCGCCATCGGGATCGGTATAGGCGCGGCTTTTCCATATCACGCCCCGGCCCCGATGGTGGTCCAGCGCCGAACCGATCGTCGCCAGCGTATAGAACCCCGCGATGACCGGCAGCAACATCGCCCATGCGGGCGACAGGCTGAAACGGCGCAGCGTGGGCGTGTAGGATGCCATGGACATGACCCACGCCCCCGCCCCCAGCAGGCAGGGCAGGCCATGGGTGAACAGGGCAAGCTGCATCGGAATGACCCATACAAGCACCATGCCGATCACGGTGGCCAGCAGCAGCAGGGGCGAATAGTCAAGCTGCACATACGCCGTGCGCGCCACCATGCGCCAGATGTCGATCGGGCGGGGATAGGGGCGGATCGAGCGGGCAAGACAGCTATGCCCCAGATAGATTCTGCCGCCGCTGTGTTTCACATGCGCGGCCAGCGTGCAGTCATCGATCAGCGCGCCGCGCAGGCTCTCGATCCCGCCGATGCGCGCCAGCGCCGACCACCGCACCAGCACCGTGCCGCCAGCGGCCCCCGCCACCCGGCTGCGCGGGTTGTTCACGCGCGCGAAGGGGTAGAGCAGGGTGAAGAAGAACACGAAGGCCGGGACCAGCATGCGTTCGGCCTGACTGGCGCAGTTCAGTTCCACCATCTCGGATACCTGATCCAGATGGTCCGCCTGCGCCTTGGCCACCAGTGTCGAGACATGGCGCGGATCGTGGGTGATATCCGCATCGGTCAGCAGCACGAAACCGCTGGAATCGGGCACCAGTTCGCGCGCGCGGGTCACGCCCTGCGATACCGCCCACAGCTTGCCGCTCCATCCCGGGGGGCGGGTCCGGCCCGTAACCACTGTCAGCCGCCGCTGCGGGTCCGGCACGCCGCGCGCCAGCCTGCCGGTGCCATCGGTGCTGTTGTCATCCACCACAATGACATGAAGCGGGCCGGGATAATCCTGCGCCAGCAGCGAACGCACGCACTCCACCACGGACGGGGCTTCGTCCCGCGCGGGGACCACCACGCAGACTTCGGGGCAGTCCGCAGCCCGGAGCGGCGTGCGCAGGGGGGCGAGTACCGGCCCCGCCTGCCAGAAACGCCCATGGCAGAAAATCAGTCCCAGCCAGATGACAAGGCTCAGGATGGCAAGGGGAAGCAGCAGCATGACGGGAACCTCAGTCCAGCATTCCGTGCTGGCGGAACCAGTCAATGGCGTCCTTCACCGCTTCACGCGCGGGACGGGGGGCATAGCCCAGTTCGCGTATCGCCTTGTCGGATGAAAAGAACATCTTCTTGTGCGACATGGCCAGCATTTCGCGCGTGACGCGCGGCGCAATGCCAAAAGCGCGGGACAGCCATTCGCTGGCCACGGCCACCGGCCAGATCACCGCCTGCGGCAGGCTTATGCGTGGCGGGGCGACCCCGGCCAGTTCGGCGGTCATGGCGAACAGGTCGCGCAGCAGGTAGTTCTGGCCGCCAAGGATGTATTTTTCCCCGATCCGGCCGCGTTCCAGCGCCAGCGCATGCCCTTCCGCCACGTCATCCACATGGACGATGTTCACGCCGGTATCGACATAGGCCGGCATGCGTCCCGCAGCACAGTCCAGGATCATCTGGCCCGTGGGCGTGGGCTTGATGTCACGCGGGCCAACCGGGGTGGACGGGTTTACGATTACGGCAGGCAGGGCGCGTTCATGCACCAGACGCAGGACTTCCTGTTCTGCGCGGTATTTGGAGCGTTTGTAGATGCCGATCACGCCGTGTTCGTGCACCGGCGTTTCCTCATCAGAAATGGTGCCATCCCCGATCAGTCCCAGCGCCGCGACGGAGGAACAGTACACGATCCGCTCCACCCCCGCCTTCTGTGCCGCGAGCATGAGGGCGCGCGTGCCTTCCACATTGGCGACCATCATGGGTACCGGATCGGGCACCCACAGCCGGTAATCCGCCGCGACATGGAACACGTAGCGGCAGCCCCTGACCGCCGCATCGAAGCTGCCGGGGGTGGACAGGTCCCCTTCCACCAGTTCGGCGGGGAGATCGCGCAGATTGGTCAGGTCGCTGCCCTTGCGCACCATGAGCCGGAGCGTATGCCCCCGTTCAACCAGGTTGCGGGCAACGGCCGAGCCGACAAAACCGGTCGCGCCGGTTACAAGTGTTGGGGCAGTCATGGTCTGAACGATCACTCCGTCAGGGGACAGAATTCATGATTGCGACACGGACTCGCAACCGGCGGGCGTTCCATTTATCCCGACACCTCCCGGTGGCGCCAGACCCTGCTGTAGTGTAAGTCAGGCGCAGTCGACCGCTGTGGTACGAATTTTACCCGGCGTTCCGACGCCCACAGACGAAGACGGACCCTTTCTTGAGAAAGCTCACGATCCTGCTGGCCATCCTTGGCCTGGCCCTGCTTACAGGCTTTACCGCGTGGTACGGGGCCGGTTCGGTCATGAAGGCCATCGTCTCCATCGGCTTCGTCGGATTCATGGCGACGGTGCTGGCGCAGCTTGCAGTCGATGCAATACTGGGTCTCGCCTGGCATGCAGCTTGTCGGGACATTCCGTTCGTCCAGCTTGTGGTTTCACGCATGATTCGGGATGCAGCCGCGTCCTGCCTGCCGTTTTCGCAGTTGGGCGGGATGGTGCTGGGCATCCGCGCCACATCATCAAGCGACCTGTTTGCCGGGCGTCGTGGCCGTCATGTGGACGGGGGGGAGGCCGCCTGCGCCAACCTTGTGGATATCACCACCGAGGTCATGGGCCAGATCCTGTTCATCCTGACCGCCGTGCTGTGCCTTATGGCCCACCAGCAGTCCAGCCCGTTCGCCCGTCCGGTGCTGATCGGTCTGGGGCTGCTGACGCTGGGCATCGCGGGCTTCATCTATACCCAGCGCCGGGGCGGCGACCTGCTCCGCGGCGTGGGGCGCAAGCTGGGGCACAACATGGCCGCCCAGTGGCAGGACGCAATGCTGAGCAGCGCGGACAGCATACAGGAACGTTTCGATGCGATCTGGTCCCATCCGGGCCGCATCGCGCAGGGTGCGCTGCTGCATTACGTCGGATGGCTGGGCAGCGCCGCCACCATCTGGATCGCCTATTATTTCCTTGGCGCGCATCTGAGCTTCAGCGGCGCCGTGGCGATCGAGGGCGTGGCCTGCGGCATCATGTCCGTCTCGTTCCTCGTGCCCGCCGGGCTGGGGGTGCAGGAAGCGGCTTACATGGCGCTTGGTTCGGCCTTTGGCATCGCGCCGTCCGTCTCGCTGGGGCTGTCGCTGCTGCGGCGCGGGCGGGAACTGGTTATCGGCATTCCCATGCTGCTGCTGTGGCAGGGCATGGAAATGCGCGGCCTGCGCCGCAGGCCGGCCACGCTGGACGATGCGGGGGCAGCCCCGGTCACCGCTTCGGTTTCCGTGCATGACCGGCCCCGGCAGACCGACACCGCGCCCGAGTGAGGGCGCTTTTTTTCAAGAACCTTCAGCCAGACAGATCCCCATCATGACGACGGACCCCACCGTTCCCCTGTTTGATACGCTGACCATTATCGGGCCGGGCCTGATCGGGTCGTCCATCCTGCGCCGCGCGCTGGATGACCGGCGTATCGCGCGCAGGCTGATTGCATGCGACATAAGCCCCGAGGTCCGCGCCCGTGTGGCTGAACTGGGCATCGCCGACGGGATCGAGGCCGATCCGGTTGCCGCCGCGCGGGATGCTGACTGTGTAATCCTGTGCGTGCCCGTCGGGGCGATCGCCATGGTGGCGGCGCAGGTCATGCCGGTCATGAAGCCCGGCGCGATCCTCAGCGAGGTCGGATCGGTCAAGAAAACGGTCATGGACGCCATGGAACCGCTTCTGGCTACCTGTTCCGATATTGCTTTCGTGCCTGCGCATCCGATGGCGGGCACCGAGTTTTCCGGGCCAGATGCCGGATTCGCCACCCTGTTCGAGGACAGGTGGTGCCTGCTGACCCCGCCGGAAAACACGCCTGCTTCCGCCATCGCGCGCATTACCGCCCTGTGGGAAATGATGGGCGCGCGGGTGCGCAGCATGACCGTCGAACATCATGACCGCGTCTGCGCCATTGTCAGTCACCTGCCACACCTTCTGGCCTTCACCATCTGCGGCACGGCGGATGATCTGGCGGATGAAACCCGCTCCGAAGTGCTGGATTTCGCGGCATCGGGCTTTCGGGACTTCACGCGCATTGCGGCGTCGGACCCGGTCATGTGGCGTGACATCTTTCTCAATAACCGTGAAGCCCTGCTGGACATGCTCGACCGCTTCGTTGCGGATGCGCAGGCGATGGGCAACGCCATCCGCACCGGCAACGAAGATGTGATCGTAAGCCGGATCAACCGGGGCCGCGCCATCCGGCGCAGCCTGATCGAGAACCGGCAGGCGTAACGCCGGTTCCACGCTTTCGGGTGGTTCAGGTAATGATCGCAACCCGCAGCGTATTGGTGCTGCCCGCCACGCCAAAGGGCAGCCCCGCCACGATCACCACCGCATCGCCAACCGCGCCATAACCATCCATATGGGCGATGGACAGCGCCTGATCCACGACGCTTTCGATCGTATGCACCGGCGTTTCCTGCCCCACGGATATGGCCTGCACACCCCATGCCACGGCCAGCCTGCGGGCTGCGTCATCGGTCGGCGTCAGGCCAAGGATGGTGCAGGACGGGCGTTCGCGTGCGATCCGCAGCGCCGTGCGTCCCGCAAGCGTAAAGGCCGCAATGGCGGAGGCACCCACCGTGGACGCGACCTGCCGCGTGGCGGCGGCAATGGCGCCCGCCACGTCATGATCGGGTTCCGGGGCGGAGGTTTCCATCTGCCGCCGCCACCCTTCGTCCTCCTCCACACCGCGTACGATGCGGTCCATGATGGCCACGGCCTCACGCGGGTATGACCCCACGGCGGTTTCGGCGGACAGCATGACCGCGTCCGCCCCGTCGAACACTGCGGTCGCCACATCCGATGCCTCCGCACGGGTCGGGGTGGGTGCATGGATCATGCTTTCCAGCATCTGGGTGGCCACCACCACCGGGCGGCCCAGTCGTCGGGCCACGCGGATGATGCGCTTCTGCGCCAGCGGCACGCGTTCGGGCGGCAGTTCAACGCCCAGATCGCCACGCGCCACCATCACCGCATCGGACAGGGCGACGATCTCCTCCAGATTGTCCATGGCCTGCGGTTTTTCCAGCTTGGTCATGATCCACGCGCGGCCATCGGCCAACTGACGGGCTTCACGCACATCCTCGGGCCGCTGGACGAAGGACAGGCCCACATATTCAATGCCCAGATCCAGCGCGAAGGCCATGTCCGCACGGTCCTTGTCCGTCAGGGCCGGGATGGGCAGGACAACGTCCGGCACATTGACGCCCTTGTGATCGGACAGGACACCGCCCAGCACCACTTCCGTCAGCAGGAAATCGTCGCCGCGTTCACAGACCCGCAGCGCCAGACGCCCGTCGTCAAGCAGCAGTGTGCTGCCCTGCGCGGCGGCGGCAAGGATTTCGGGATGGGGCAGGCAGACACGCGCCTCGTTTCCCGGCGTGGGGTCGAGATCAAGCCGGAAATGGGCCCCTGCGGTCAGTTGCGTGCGTCCGTTGACGAAATTGCCCACACGCAGTTTCGGCCCCTGCACATCGGCCAGAATGCCGATGGGGCGGCCCAGTTCGGCTTCCACATCGCGGATCACGCCATGGCGCGCGGCATGATCCTCATGCGTGCCGTGGGAAAAATTGAGCCGGAATACATCCACTCCCGCCACGGCCAGCGCGCGTATGGTCGCATGGTCTGATGTTGCCGGGCCCAATGTGGATACGATCTTGGTCCGGCGCATGGCACGATACGGTGTTTCCGGCATCATTTTCTCCCGCTCTGTTCATCTTTGCCCTCAGGAGGGCGATATGACCTCCTGCGGTAACAGTCCCCAAAACGCGCTGCGTTCCAGCCAGCCGCTGTACTGCTTGACCGAAACCTTGCACCATGCCGATCCTGCCTGGCACTGGCGCAGGGTGCCCACCACACCGGGGCGCAGCACGGCAGTCACGGCGGATGTCGTGCTGGCATCCGCGCGCAGCATGACCGCCCCCCTGACCCGACCCGCCTCGGCCACGTCCGCCACATGGCCGACCACCCGTGTATCGGCGCGCCCGATCACATCGGTTTCCTTGGCGGATGGCTGGTTGGTCTGCTGCGCGTCTCCCTGTGGGGGCAGTCCCGGGATGACAAACGTGCGGGTTCCCACAAGGGTTGCCTGCTGGACCCATCCCTTCTGTCCGTCCGCGTCCTCGACCAGACGCCAGACATCGAATTCCCGCTCGATCCTGACCGGCAGTCCACGGCGATGATAGACCCAGTCGATGGGATAGCGCTGGCCCGGCCCCGTGCGCATGTTGACTTCATCAGCGCGGAAGGCGGCGAAGCGGGGCAGGGGCAGGCCGGTAACACTGCCCTTGCTGTTGTCCACCGGCTGGATCGTGGCGGTATCCGGCGTGGCTGGTGCGGGCGGCGGCGGGGTATGCGCCGCACTTTTCGCCGCAACGACACCGGCCCCCGCACCGGCGGCGACGCCTGCCGCCACGGCTGCGGCATGGTGGTGACGGGCCGTATGGGATTTCACCTTTTTCTCGGTGGCCGCGTGGACATGGGCATGGCCCAGACTGCTGGCTGCCGCATGGGTGCTGCTATGGGCGGTCGCAGCCTGCCCCGCGTGATGCGCATGGTGATGCGCTGTTTTGGTGGTGGTCGCGGGGGCGGCTGCATAGCCGTGCCCCATGCCTGTGGCCAGCACGGCCACGCAGCCTGCCAGATATCCCCACCGTACCGGGGCGCGGGACGGCGCCGGGGCCGGTCGCGCCAGGAATTCATGCCGCACGCACTGCGCCATCGCGTTCTTCAATCCTTACAGGGTTATGATCTGCCGCCCCCGGGCGGCTTCGAGGAAGGTGGGAATACCCGCAACCTGTACTCCATCAAGCAGGAGATCGGGGTCAAGGTCACATAATTTCAGCGCGGCTTCACATACCATGAGGGTCGCATCGAATTCGATCACAGCCTCCCGTAGCGTATCCATGCCCGCAACACCGCGTGCGCGCACTTCCATGTCATCGGCGGCATCGTGCAGGCCATGCCAGTCACGCGCCAGCGCATGCACGCCCCGCCCCGCCGCGAACAGGGTGACGGGACGGCCAATGGCCAGCGCCCCTGCGGCTACGACAAAGGCATAATGGGCGCGGGCATATGCGCCATCATATAACAGGATGGCCAGCGCGCCGTCATCATGCGTCATGCGTGGCCTCCGCCGGGATGCGGCAGGTCGGGGCCGTGGCGTGGCGATGGGCGGACAGGTCGTGAATGGTGGGATGCGCGCCGCACAGGGCACAGTCGGGGTCAGCGGGCAGGGCGATGGTGTGAAAGCGCATGGCCAATGCGTCCCATACCAGCAGGCGACCGGCAAGGCTTTCGCCGATCTGCAGGATCTCCTTCAGGGCTTCCGTTGCCTGAAGCGTGCCCATGACACCGGTTACCGCGCCAAAGACCCCCGCTTCGGCGCAGGAAGGGGTGGTGCCGGCGGGCGGAGCTTCGGGGTACAGGCAGCGATAGCACGGACCGCCGGGCCGGAAGGTGGAAAGCTGGCCTTCAAAACGCAGCACGGCGGCGGAGATGAGGGTGCGCCCTTCCAGCGCGCAGGCATCGGCCACCAGATAGCGGGTGGCGAAATTGTCGCAACCATCGCAGACGAGGTCGTAACCACGCACCAGTTCGCGCGCATTGTCCGCCGTCAGCCGGACGTTATGACAATCGACCTGCGTTCCCGGATTGATCGCACGCAGCGCCTGTGCCGCCGAATCGACCTTGGGCTGACCGATCCGGTCGGTCACATGCGCGATCTGGCGCTGCAGGTTGGACAGCTCGACCACATCGTCATCCACCAGCCCGATCCGGCCAACACCCGCCGCCGCCAGATACAGCGCCACGGGCGACCCCAGGCCACCCGCGCCCACAACCAGAATACTGGCTTTTTTCAAGGCGTCCTGCCCGGTTCCGCCTACTTCGGGCAGAAGGATGTGGCGCGCGTAGCGCTGGATCTCGTCTTCGGAAAAATTCATCCCTGTCTCCTGCACGATCCCGCAGCCCCTTCATGGCGGATACACCCCGCCCGCGCCACAACGCAGCCGGAAGCCGCGTGCGGGAGTTCACGATTACGTGATAATTTCTTCATGCAATCATGAAACCAATGCATGCCGGATATGTTTCCAGTATAGTCCAGTTACGGCGTGAAACCATTAGGGGGAGTATAAATCAATGTCTTATCTTTCCCGTATGGAAATTCCATCCGGCCTGTCCTCCCTGCGTCGCCAGCAGGCGCGCTGGGTCTGTGCCGGGACGCTGGCCGCCGCCACGTCGCTGTATGCCGCGTCGCCTTTTTTCACGCTGTGGTCCATCACATCCGCCATCCGCGCCCACGACATGGGCAGCCTGAACACCACGCTCAAGTGGGACACGGTGCGCAGCAGCCTGAAAAATCAGGTTGTGGATGGCCTGATCGGCCCCACGCATGCGGATGATGAACTGCCGGAATTCGGCTCGTCCTTCGCGTCCTCCGCCGTGTCCAATGCGATTGATGAGGAAGTGCGCCCCGACAGGCTGGGCAATCTGGTCGATCACCTGATGCCCCATGAACAGGTTGCGGCACCCATGGGCGTGCCCGCCATGGTGGGCATGCTGGGTCGTGTGCACATGCACTTCACCCATCCCGGCGTGTTCGAGGCGAGTGTCATCATGCCCGGGCATGAAAATGAAACGCCGCTGCGCCTTCAGATGCGCATCCACGGGTTTCAGTGGAAGATTCATAGCGTGGGACTACCCGCCCCGCGCCAGCAGCCCCTGATCGAGGCGTCGGCCGGGCCGGTTCCGCAGCGCGTGACGCAGCCCTAGGCTGCGTGGTGGCGGGATAATGCGCCCGCCGCGCAGGAACCCGGTTATTTCGGGGCAGGCAGGTCTTCCTCAAGCACCGTCATGTGCACGGCGTAGGACACTTCACCTTCATCTTCATCGCGGTGGACCGTACCCACCACTTCGCCGTTGACGGCCAGTTCAACCGACAGGCCCGCCCGCGGCGGTGCATTGACGGTCAGACCCGGTGAGCCCAGCAGGCGACGCAGGCAGACCTGAAGACGCGAAATCTCGGAAGAGGACATGGTACCCATGAAACGTATGTTCTCCACAATGGCAGGACCAGCCGGGAATAGGATCAGGACCGGATACGCCCCGTTTGTCAACGCGCGTGGCCGGTCCGGTCAGGATCGCGCGGCTGCCCCGTCGGAACACGGGTATCGCCGCAGGCTATAGGCACATGCGGCGCGCGCCGCAACCGGCGTGCCCATGATTTTCCTTATCCCTGCCCCGCCCGCGCCACGATTACCCTGTTCTGTCGACCATGGCGCAACACCAGTAAGAAGGGAGAACAGCGACCATGCGTATAAGATCGTTTCCCCGGCTGATGCTGCTCATGGCCCTGCTTGGTCCCACCGCCGGGCTGACAGCACTCGCGGCCAGTCTGCCCACGACCACGGCCACAACCGAAACCGCGTCAAGCCTGAGCGCCCGCGCCCTTGCCCGCCAGATTCATGAAGAAGGCGCGCAGGCCACCGTCCACGCGCTGGATGAACAGAAGGCATGGCCCCGCCTGCGCCGCGCCGTGGCCGCTGGCTGGGATGGGTGGATCGAACTGGTGCCCGACCTGATCACCCATGCCGATGACGCAACTGCCAGCCGCCTGCGCACATCGCTGCGTCAGGCCCTGCCGCGTAATCCGTATGCCGTGCTGTCCATAATTGATCCGGGCAATGGCGCGCTGCTGGGGGCGGGGGCGCTATGCACCGCCCATGGCATGCCGGCGCGCTGGCGGCAGGACAGCATCCGCGCCATCGGTGCCGTGCATGACATCCATCTGGCCCACCAGAATGCGGACTGCCTTGCCGCCCTGTCGGCTGGCCTGCCTACTGAAACGGCAGATAACGGAACGTGACGTAAACGGTATTGCCACCGGTGGTGGGGGACGCCCCATCACCGCCCTTATAGGCGAATTTGCGCAGATAGGTGTACTGCACGCCGGTCATCACCGCGCCATAGCCGCCCTGCAGCACATGCCACCAGCCGCCTACCGTCAGGTCGGCAAGGGTATGGGTCTGGGCATCACAGCTACCGCCGGTAATCATCTCCACATTACAACTGCTCAGCGACAGGTCGTTCACGCCGTAGCCATACTGGTAGCCATCCGTGCCGGTATAGGTCCGCCGCCCGGCATGTTCCACGCCACCATACAGATAGACCAGCAGGTTGGGGGTCGGGTGGCCGATCAGCCCCATGCTGCCGATGATTTCGGGAATGGGCGCGGGCGTGCCATTGGCCTTGAATGTGGCGTCGGGCAGCATGCCGGGGCCATAACGGCCAATGCCCTCACCCGCCAGCACATTGCCGGTAAACTGCAGGAAGCGGGGAATGACATGCACCGTCACGTCCCCACCGACGCCACCCGCAAAGGACACCCGTTCGCGGATCGGCCCACCCGTGGCGGACTGCGACATGGCTTTGAACCAGCGCGCCAGACCGTAAATTTCGTAATGGGCGGGCTTGGTGTCCAGCGCCCCTTTCAGCACGATGTCAGGGGCGACATCCATGCTGTATTTGGCGTTGGGATTGAGCATGCCCGAGCCAGCGTTGCTGTAGAGTATGCGCGTGCCGGATGAGGCGAGGATATCATCATCGGTGCCGCTCAGCATCGGATGATCGCTGCTGCTGCCTGACGCCGCGTAAGCCACCTGTGGCGCTTCAAGCGAAAGCCCCAGCCACCATTTACGCCCGAAATCCTTGATGAAGCGGATCTGTGGCACGCGGGTAAAGACGATACCGGGTATCTGGTTGTTATCGACTACCGGCGGTAGCTGTTCATGACGTGACAGCAGGCCCTGCGTGTAACCCGTGGTCAGGCTCCATGCCTGCCCGGCCAGCACATGGAACCCCCATTTGGTGTTGCTGTAGGTCATGTACGCCTGCCGGATTCGCGGCGTGTAGCTGTTGGTCTGGTAGCTGTTGGCCGTACCTGCCGCGCCGCCGAAATCCGTCTCGATATAGCCGGACAGGGTTTCATCCTTGGTGGGCGAACCCTGCAGCAGCACGCTCAGGCGCGTAAGCTGCGCGGATGGGCGGTACTCGCCCGTATGGGCGTTGGGGCTGTTGGCGTAAGGGAAGCTGCCCCAGCTTGTGGCGGGGCCGCTGGTCAGGTTCTTGCTGCGATAGATGTTTGAAAAGTCGATGAAGCCGCCCAGCCGTACCGAAACCCCGCCAATGCGGAACACGGGGGGCAGGCTGTCCACGCCTGTCTGGGTAATGGCAAGCGGGCTGGAGGAATCAAGGTCAAGCTTGGGCTGGCTGGGAATGATGCTTTCCGTCATCGTGTTTTCCGCCGCTGCCGCGGCCTGCGCATCATCCGACAGCGCAGGGCCACCTATGACCAGACGCGATAGGTCGGGCATGGCGGTGATCTGCCCGGAAGGCGAGGGGGCAGTCCACGCCGTACTGGCCCGCCCGCCGGAACGCAGCGTGCGGCTGGCTGGCATGTGCTGCGCGTTCTGTGCCCCGCCGTGGCGGGCCTCGATCTGCTGGACCTTGGCTTCAAGCCGTCGCATTTCGGCATGGATGGCACGGATTTCCGCCATGTCATCCGCCCGCGCGCAATCCGGCATGACCATGCCGCCAAGCAGCACCGCAACCCCGCCCCACATGATGGCCTGCCTGCCTGCGGTGCAGGACAGGCAGCTTTCTTTACAACAGCAATCCATCAGTCTGGCGCGTCAGCCCCTGAATACATGATTAACAAAATCCACCCGTGCCGGGTAAGGGCACGGGATAATATCGGCTGCGTGCAGATGGCAGCAGATACCGTCTGTTTTCTTTCACCGGCAACATAACATGCGTAATACATGAACGGATTGCATCTTATATAGAAAAAATGTTTATCTGTTATGCATTAAATATTCATACGCACGACATATATTCGCATGATTTCCTTTATTTCATAACATTTCTGCCGTTAACTCAAGTCCTTTACATGCACTGACATGGGAGTGAGAGATATGACCGAATCCCGGCAATCGGGTTCCCGTCCCATCGAGGACCGACCGCTGGCCGGTATGCCGCATCCTGACCATCCCTTTCACTGGAAGCTGTATGGATGCGAAATGGTCGCCACCGTGGTGCTGATGCTCTGCGGGATCATTTCCGTGACGGTGCTGACGGCCCCTTTCAGTGTCATCGGCAGGGACCTTGCGCCCCATCCCCTGCTCCAGACCGCCTTATGCGGCCTGTTCTTTGGCCTGTCGGGGACTGTGGCCGCCTATACGCCGTTTGGCCGTGTCAGCGGGGCGCATGTCAGCCCGTCCGTCTCGCTGGCGTTCAGTCTCGCGGGGCGGCTGGGGGGTGTCGATCTGTGCGGCTACGTTGCGGCGCAGATGGCGGGCGCCTGTGTCGCCACCTTTCTCCTCGCCCTTTTCGGGCATCTGCTTCCGGGGTGGGGGCGCATGGTGCACGAATCCGCCTATGCCGCGACCGTTCCCTTTTCAGGGGTAGCGGTTATCTGGCCGCTGGTGACGGAGGTGGCGCTGACCGCCCTGCTGGTGCTGATGCTGTGCTGCCTTGCCGCCCACCCGACATGGAAAGTGGTGACGCCATGGGCGGGCGGGCTGTTCTTTTTCATATGCAATCCGATTTCGGCCTGGCTGTCGGGTAACAGCTCCAATCTGGCGCGCAGTTTTGGTCCGGCGCTGATGGCGGGACAGTGGCAGGCGTTCTGGATTTATGTGCTTGGTCCCTTCATGGGGGCAGCACTTGCGATCTGGCTGCTGCGTTCGCGCCTGCTGGGACGTATCGAGGTGGAGGAGGCGCGGCTGGTCAATTTCGGCCACCATGGCCGCATCCCCTCCCTGCTGCATCCGGGCCGTCATGCGGGGGCGCAGGGGACGCCCCGTCAGTGATGGGCAGGCGGGCTACTTGCAATCGGCGCAAATTATTCCCAATATCATAACCAGAAACGCGAATCGGGTCCCAGACCCGGTTTGCAGGCGTTCTCAGGGCGGGGCGAAATTCCCCACCGGCGGTGAGTGTTCCCTGTCCGCAGGGGCATAAGTCCGCGAGCGCCCGGTCGCAGTCATGCGGGCGGGGTCAAGCAGATCCGGTGTGATTCCGGAACCGACGGTTACAGTCCGGATGAGAGAGAACGAGAACTGTACACCCGCCTTCCGTCATGGAAGGCAGGCAGATGGTTTTACGCGCCCTGAGTCCGTCCAGATGGATGGAGTACTGTTGCTTGGACGCGTTGCCACGGGGCATCATGCCCTTTCCCGCTCCTGACCTGCCTGAAGCGGTTGCGCATGGTTTTCGCGCCGCGGTGGATGAGGCCGCGCGCCATGTGGGCGCCACGGCGCCCAATCCCCCTGTCGGCTGTGCGCTGCTGGACCGCGATGGCGTCATCCTTGCCGTTGGTGGCCATCACCGCGCCGGTACTCCCCATGCCGAAATACAGGCCATAAACCAGTGCCGTGAACGCGGCCTGCTGGACCGCGCGCATACGGCGGTGGTGACACTGGAACCGTGCAACCATACCGGCCGTACGGGTCCGTGTTCACAGGCGCTGCTGGCAACGCCGGTGCGCACGATATGGATCGGATTGCGTGACCCCAACCCGCATGTGGAAGGTGGCGGCGCGGATTACCTGCACCAGCATGGATGCAGCGTGCATGTGCTCCAGCCCGTTCCCACGCATGCGGCGGCCCTTGCAGCCTGCCGCAGCCTGCTGGCCCCGTTCGCGCATTTCATGCGTACCGGCCAGCCATGGATTACGGTCAAGCAGGCGCTGGACGCCACGGGTTCCATGGTGCCGCCCGCAGGTCAGACGACCTTTAGCGCGCCGGCCTCCCTTGACCTTGCGCATAAGCTGCGCCGGGCCACGGACGCGGTGATTACCGCCAGCGGCACCATCCGCGCTGACAGCCCTGCCCTGACCGTACGCCGTGTGGCGGATCATCCCGGTCGTGCGCCGCGTATCCTCGGCATCTGCACCCGGATGGGGGAAGTGGACGAAGCCTACCTGCTGGCCGCGCGTGCGCGTGGTTTCGATGTGCGGGTCTGCACCGATATCGCGGCCCTGCCGGACATGCTGGGGCAGGCGGGCGTGACCTGGGCGATGGTGGAGGCAGGGCCTGCGCTGCTGGCTGAAATCGTGGCCCGTAACCTGTGGCATGACTGGCTGACCATCACGGCGGATGGCAGCGGCATGGATCGCTACGATGTCCGTGTGCGGGAAGGGGATGTGACCCCGCTGCGCCTTTTCCCCGAACTCTCCGGTATGAAGGAGTAAAGATGTTTTCTGGCATTATCGAGTACCAGGGGCACGTCAGTGCCGCGCGGCGACTGGACCGGGATCTGGAAATAACGGTGGAAACCGGCATTACCGATCTGGCTCTGGGCGAAAGCGTCGCCGTCAATGGCGTGTGTCTGACCGTCACCGCCTTTGACGCCGCGGGTAAGGCCTCCTTCTTCATCAGTTCGGAAACGCTGGACCGCACGGCCCTTGGGCGGATCGCGGTAGGGCGCACCGTCAACCTTGAACGTGCGGTCACTGCCGGTACCCGTCTTTCGGGTCATATCGTGCAGGGCCATGTGGACGGGACCGCGCGCCTGCTGGAAGTCGAAAAGACGGGGGAGGGACGGCGCATTGTCTTTTCCGTTCCCGCCCGGCTGCGGCGCTACCTTGTGGAAAAGGGCTCGATCACGCTGGACGGCATCAGCCTGACGCTCAATGAGGTTGGCGCGCCGGGGGCGGAGGGCAGCGATCCCGATGCGTTCCGCATCGCCCTCATGATCATTCCCCATACATGGGATCACACCACCCTTGGCACCCTGAAGGCAGGGGATGCGGTGAATGTCGAAGTCGATGTCATCGCCAAATATGTGGAGAGCATATGTCAGTATCGTTGATGCCCCCCGCGCTGGCACAGGCTGTTGCCACCATCCGCCGGGGCGGAATGATCATCCTTGTGGATGACGAGGACCGCGAAAACGAGGGCGATCTGGTCATGGCCGCCGAGTGCATGACGCCCGAGGCGATGAACTTCATGGTCACGCATGCGCGTGGTCTGGTGTGCATGCCCATGTCGCCCGAACGGATCACGCAGCTCAACCTGCCCATGATGACGCAGGTGAACACCTGCCCGCGCGGCACGGCCTTCACCGTCTCGATCGAAGCGCGCGAAGGGGTGACAACCGGCATTTCCGCAGCCGACCGCGCCCGTACGGTGCTGGTGGCGGCGCAGCCTGATGCGACGGCCGCGGATCTTGTCTCGCCGGGGCATATCTTTCCGCTGCGCGCGGTGCCCGGCGGCACGGTGGCGCGGCCGGGCCATACGGAAGCGTCGGTCGATCTGGCGCGCATGGCCGGGCTGATACCCGCCGCCGTGATCTGCGAGATCATGAACGAGGACGGCACCATGTCCCGCATGGATGACCTGCGCCCCTATGCCGAACGGCACGGGCTGCAGATCCTGTCCATCGCGGAACTGGCCCGCTGGCTCGAATCGCACCCGCTGGATGCGACGGCGGACGCGACACCGGGCATCGAACAGGTGGCCCGTGCCCATCTGCCCAGCCGCTTTGGCGGCCCGGACATGATGATCCATGCCTTCCGCGCGCCTGATGGCACCGAACATGTCGCCATGGTGAAGGGCCAGCCCGACAGGGCGGGTACCGTGCCGCTGGTGCGGCTGCATTCGGAATGTGTGACGGGGGATGCGCTGGGGTCGCTGCGATGCGACTGCGGCGCCCAGTTGCAGGGCGCGTTGCAGCAGATCGGGCAGGCGCAGGCCGGGGTGCTGGTTTACGTGCGCGGGCATGAAGGGCGCGGCATTGGCCTGGCAAACAAGATCCGCGCCTACGCATTGCAGGATGAGGGGCTGGATACGGTCGATGCGAACCATCGCCTTGGTTTCGAGACCGATGCGCGTGACTGGCAGGCTGCGTCCGCCATCCTGCACGCGCTGGGTGTGAACAGGCTCGACCTGCTGACGAACAACCCGGACAAGGTGCGTGCCCTGCAGCAGCACGGCTTTGACGTGCGCGAACGCATTCCCCTGACGGTGGCGGCCAATCCCTTCAACCGCGCCTATCTGGAAGCCAAGCGTACCCGCATGGGCCATGCCCTGTGCCAGCCGGAAACGGCGGATACGCACTGAATCATAACGACAGACACGGATAAAAGCTGGATATGAGCACCAACATCCCCTCCGCCCCCGCGCAACTTGATTTTGCCCATCCGCCGCGCATTGCGATCGTGGTCAGCCGTTTCAATGAAAACGTGACCCATGGGCTGCGTGATGGCGCGCTGGCGTGGCTGGCGGAACATGCGATCGCCATGCGTGATGATGACGTCATGTATGCGCCCGGTGCCTACGAACTGCCCCTGCTGGCCCAGACGCTGGCCCGCACGGGCCGTTACGACGGTGTGGTCTGCCTTGGCTGCGTGATCAAGGGCGATACGGCGCATTTCGAATTCATAAGCCTTGGCACGGCGATCGGCCTGCAGCAGGCATCGCTGAATACGGAAGTGCCGATCGCCTTTGGCGTGCTGACGACCTATACTGATGAACAGGCCGTGGTCCGTTCGCGTGATGACGTGCACAACAAGGGACGCGAGGCCGTGGCGGCCTGTGTCGAAAGTCTCGCATTGCTTCAGAAAATCAGAGGCTGCTAAGATGCCACAGGACACCATAAATGGCTGAAAACGGCCCTTTATGGTCCTGTTTCAATCTGTGGACAGGGATGGCGGATGCGGCAGTTCACCCTCATCGCCGGGGCATTCGGAATTGGTCTGACCATATGGATGCTGGGGCGTTTTGGCCTGCATGACATTCTCTGGCTGATGGCGGCCGGGGGGTGGAGCATCCCTGTCATCATCCTTTTCCATACGACACAGGTCTGCGCTTCGGCGCAGGCATGGCGCATGCTGGCCCAGACCGGGCGCGCCCGTCTGGGCTTTGGCGATTTTTTCGCCCTGCGCTGCGCGCGCGAAGGGATCAACAACCTTCTTCCCGTGGCGCAGGTGGGGGGGGAGGTCATCACCACCCGCCTTCTGGCGCGCAGGCATCATGTGGGTCTGCGGCGCGCGGCGGCGGCGACCATATGCGACCTGACCATCGAACTGCTCAGTCAGGTGACGTTCACCCTTATCGGGCTGGGGGTGCTGTTCTGTCTGGTCCATCGTTCCGCCGTGACGGATGAACTTATGGAAAGTGCCCTCGCAGCCGTGGCGCTGGGTGCGGTTTTCCTTGGCAGCCAGTATCTGGGCGCGGTGTCGGTTGTGGAAAAGCTGCTGGTGCGGATCGCGGCCCATCTGGGATGGGACGGGGTGGAGGACATCCGTGGCCTGCATCAGGAAATCCTGACCCTTTACCGCACCCATGAAAATTCGCTGCGTGCGGGCGCGTTGCAACTGCTGGGCTGGTCGCTGGGCACGTTCGAGGTTTTTCTGGTTCTCGATGCGATGGGCCATCCCCTTTCGCTTGCTGACAGCTTTGTGATCGAGAGCGTGGGACAGGCCGCGAAGTCCGCAGGCTTTGCCGTACCCGGCGCGCTGGGCGTGTCCGAAGGGGGGTATATCCTGATCGGTGGGCTGTTCGGCCTGTCGCCGCAGGTGGGGATCGCGCTTTCCCTGATCAAGCGCCTGCGGGAAATCGCATGGGGCCTGCCATCGCTTCTGGCATGGCAGGTGATGGAAATGCGCTGGATACGTCCCGAGCCCGCCCATGCGAAGGAAATACATCTGTCCGGTCGATCATGATATCGCCACGCTCCGTGCGTAGGCGTGCGTCATGAAGAACCACCTTGCATCACGACCGCATCATGGGCCAAACCGGGCATCTTCACGGACTGCCGCGCGCCACGCGGTACGCCGTAGGTTTCTGAAGGGCTGAATACTCGTCATGCTATCGGTACCGCTTGGGCGTCTTGTCGCTTTCTGTTCCCGTCGTGCCATTGCGGTCGTGCTGGCTTTTGCCGTGCTGATAGCGGGCGCGACCTATGCCAGTTACATGCTGCTGGGCGTGACCACCGATACGGACACGATGTTCTCCTCCTCGCTCGACTGGAAGAAGCGGTCGGACGAAATGGGGCGGCTGTTCCCGCAGAAGCAGGACCAGCTTGTCGCCGTAATCGATGCGGCCCTGCCGGAGGAGGCGCAGCAGACCGCGCTGGCGCTGGCCGCGAAGCTGCGTGATGACCATGCCCACTTCAATTACGTCACCACGCCCCAGACCGATCCCTACCTTGTGCGCAACGGTCTCATGTTCCTTGACCCGACGGCGCTGGAGCGTGTGCTCAACACCACCATCACCGCCCAGCCGTTCCTGAGTGAACTGGCAGCCGACCCGTCAGGGCGGGGGCTGTTCAGCGCGCTGGACCTGATCGCGCTTGGCGTCAGTCAGGGGCAGGCGGATCTGGGCAACTTTCAGGCGGCGCTGAACGGTTTCGCCACCACGTTGCAGCATTCGGTCGATGGCAGTCCCGAACCCCTGTCATGGGAACGGCTGCTGGCGGGTGATCTGGCGGATCTGGGCGGCAAGTTCCAGTTCGTCGTGACCCAGCCCAAGCTGGACTATGATTCCTTCCAGCCCGGCGGCGCGGCATCGGATGCGATCCGGGCCGCCGCCAATGACCTGCCGTTTGTCAAGAACGGACGCGCGCATGTCCACATCACCGGCGATACGCAGATTGCGGATGAGGAATTCGCAACCGTGGCCGAAGGCATGGTCGCGGGGCTTCTGGGTTCGCTGGTGCTGGTTACGCTGTGGCTGATCCTGGCGGTGCATACATGGCGCATCATCGTGCCCATTATTGTCACCCTGGTATCCGGCCTGCTGCTGACCACGGGCTTCGCCGCCATCGTGGTGGGCAAGCTGAACCTGATCTCGGTGGCGTTCGCCATCCTGTTCGTGGGCATTGCGGTGGATTTCGCCATCCAGTTTTCAGTGCGCTTCCGGGCGCAGGCACAGCCCGATGGCTCTTCCCCCGGCCTGCTGGACGCGCTTGAGCGCACGGGGAATGAAACGGGGCACCAGATCCTTGTCGCCGCCATGGCGACATCCGCCGGTTTCCTTGCGTTTACGCCCACTGCTTTTGTCGGCGTGGCCCAGCTTGGGCTGATTGCCGGTTTCGGCATGCTGTTCGCCTTCATCTGCACGCTTACGCTGCTGCCCGCGCTGCTGCGCCTGTTCCGGCCGACCGCAGGCCATGGCCGCATGGGCTTTACCTTCGCCCGGCCCGTGGACCACGCGATCCGCCGCCATCGCTGGCCGATCCTTGCCGTTTTCGTGGTGATCGCGCTTGTGGGACTGGGGCTGACGCCACGCCTGACATTCGATGCCGACCCGCTGCATACCAAGAACCCCAAATCGGAGGGGATGGTCACGCTGGGCATGCTGATGTCGGAGCCGCAGTATTCGCCCTATACCGTGGATGTGCTGCTGCCCAATCTGGATCAGGCCGCCGCCATGTCGGAGCGCCTGTCCGGCCTGCCGCTGGTGCATGACGCGCTGTGGCTTGGCTCCCTTGTGCCATCCGACCAGAAGACCAAGCTCCCGCTGATTCAGGATGCGGCCAGCCTGCTGCTGCCGACGCTGGTGGTTCCCAATCCCAAGCCTGCGCCCGATGCGGCCGAACTGCGCGCCGCTGCCGCCAGGACCGCTGCCGCACTGGGCGGCGTGCTGGACCAGTTGCCCGCCAACGATCCGCTGCGGCGCATCCAGTCGGCCCTTGCGCATCTGTCCAAGGCCGATGACCAGCGCGTTCTGGCTACGAACGAGGCACTGGTCCGCTTCCTGCCCATGCAGCTCGACATGCTGCGCGGCATGCTTCAGGCCAAGCCGGTGACAATTGCTGATGTGCCCGCGCAACTGGCACATGATTACCTGCTGCCTGATGGCCGTGCGCTGGTCGAAGTCCATCCCAGCCATGAGATGCAGGGCAATCGCGCGCTGCACACCTATGTCGATGAAATCCGCAAGGTCGCGCCGATGGCGGCAGGGTCCGCCATCGATATCGTGCAGAGTGCCGCAACCATGGTGCATGCCTTTGTCACGGCGGCGGGTGCGGCCATTGTCATGATCGCCATCATCCTGTCGGTCGCGCTGCGCAGGCTGCTGGATACCGCGCTGGTGCTCGCACCCCTGCTGCTTTCGGCACTGATGACGGTGATCCTGATCATCGTGGTGCCTGAACAGCTCAATTTCGCCAACATCATCGCCCTGCCGCTTCTGCTTGGGGTGGGCGTGTCGTTCAACATCTACTTCGTCATGAACTGGCGGGCGGGGATCAAGCTGCCGCTGTCCAGTCCGACGGCGCGCGCGGTACTGTTTTCGGCGCTGACCACGGGCACGGCCTTCGGATCGCTGGCGGCATCGCACCATCCGGGCACGGCCAGCATGGGGCGGCTTCTGCTGCTGTCGCTGGGCTGCACGCTGGTTGCGACCCTTGTTTTCGTCCCGGCCCTGCTGCCCAAGCGGTCGATCGACGCGGAATGATCCTTTCGGGGGTATGAAATGAAAAAGGCCGCATCCTTGGGATGCGGCCTTTTTCATGAATGGGGGGTGCGTTTCAGGACTTGAACCAGACTTCCACCGGCCCCTTGACCTTCATGGCCATGGGGTTGCCAAAGCGGTCGGTGCCACGGCCCACGGCCAGACGCACCCAGCCTTCGCTTATGCAGTATTCCTCGACATTGGTTTTCTCAATGCCCTTGAAGCGCACGCCAATGCCGCGATCGAGCAGGGCTTCGTCATAAAAGGGGCTGGCGGGATTGACGGACAGACGGTCCGGCGGGGTATCGGTCATATCTGGTCTTTTCCGTATGCTGAACGTGAAACGCTGTCTGACATAGCGGCAATGCCCTTACTCTCCAACACCCTGTGACGCATCTTCCTCCACCACGCGGATCGTGGCCTGCCCGCGGGTTATGTCGGTAATGCGTGCGCGCACCTCCGCTTCGCGCACGACGGGCACCGTTATATGCAGCGTCACGCCCGCTGGGCCGAATTCCTCCCCAGAGATCTGGCAGTCCATGCTTTCCAGCCGGGCGCGCAGCAGGGCGTGTTCGGAAAAACCGCAGCCAAAGGTCAGGGCCACCATTTCCACAATGGGCTGACGGGGGGCCAGGCGCAGGCATTCCGCCGCCGTGCCGCCATAGGCGCGCACCAGCCCGCCCGCGCCCAGCTTGGTGCCGCCGAACCAGCGGGTCACGACCACCACCGTCCGGTCGAAGCCCTGCCCCTCGATCACCTGAAGGATCGGGCGTCCCGCCGTGCCGCCCGGCTCACCCGCATCATCGCTGCGGTAGGTCTGGCCGATCAGGTAGGCCCAGCAGTTATGGGTCGCATCGGGATCGCTGACGGCGGCGATGAAGGCCATGGCTTCCTGCGGGGTGGCGACGGGGGCGGCCTGCGCCAGAAAGATGCTTTTCTTTATTTCCCGCTCCAGCATGGCGGGGGCCTGTAGCATGAAGCGCTCGGGTGCACTCACGCCGGGGCCTCCTCCATCCCCTGGGTGAACAGGCTGACCAGATCGCCCAGATGACCGATTTCATGCAGGCCCAGCCCGTCGGGCGCGGTGGGGCGGCGGTTGCCCCGCGCGATGCGGCGCGGCAGGTAGGCGTGTTCGAAGCCCAGTTTGTGCGCTTCCTTCAGCCGTGTATCGGGCTGGGAGACCTGCCGCACTTCCCCCGACAGGCCGACTTCGCCGAAATAGACGGAACCCGCGCTGGTGGGCTGGCCTGTCGCCGCCGAAACCAGTGCGGCAGCCACCGCCATGTCCGCCGCCGGTTCCATCACGCGCAGCCCGCCCGCTACATTCAGATGGACATCCATTGCATTGAGCTTGATGCCGCAGCGCGCTTCCAGAACCGCCAGCAGCATGTTCAGCCGCCCGGTATCCCAGCCAACCACCGCCCGGCGTGGCGCGCCATCCCCCCCCTTGGGCGAAAGCAGGGCCTGCACTTCCAGAAGGACGGGACGGGTGCCTTCCATACCCGCGAACACGGCGGAGCCTGCGATATGGCCGCGCCGTTCCGCAAGGAACAGGGCGGAAGGGTTGGGTACTTCCTCCAGCCCCTGATCGGTCATGGCGAAAACACCGATTTCATCGGTCGCGCCAAAGCGGTTCTTGGCCGCGCGCAGGATGCGGAACTGGTGGCCGCGATCGCCCTCGAAATACAGCACCGCATCAACCATGTGTTCCAGAACGCGGGGGCCGGCCAGCGCCCCTTCCTTGGTGACGTGTCCTACAAGGATCAGGCTGAAACCGCGCTGCTTGGCCAGACGGATCAGTTCGAATGCGCTGGACCGGACCTGACTGACGGTGCCGGGCGCGCTTTCCACCGTTTCCATCCACATGGTCTGGATCGAGTCGATTACCACTATCGCCAGATCGCTTTCCGCTTCTAGCGTGGCAGCGATGTCAGCCACGTTTATCGCGGCAGCCAGTTCCAGCGTGGGCGCTTCCAGTCCCAGCCTGCGGGCACGCAGGCGGATCTGGTCAACCGCCTCCTCGCCCGAGATATACATGACCTTGCGCCCCAGACGCGCCAGTGCGCAGGCCCCCTGCAACAGCAGCGTGGACTTGCCGATGCCGGGATCGCCGCCCACCAGCACCACGGATGCAGGCACCAGCCCGCCACCCAGTACGCGGTCGAGTTCGCTTATCCGCGTTTCTATCCGGGGTGGCGGAGGCGTGTCGCCCGCCAGCCCCACAAGATTGATGCGCGCGCCGCTACGCCTGCGCGCGTTCGTGCCACCGGTCGCGGTGGGTTCAACCGATTCTTCTACAATGCTGTTCCATGCACCACAGGCGTCACACCGGCCCGACCACTTGGGAAAGACCGCCCCGCAGGACTGACAGACAAAACGATTGGCGGGCCGACGCGCCATGATGGCTCCTTGCGCAAGAACAGACCGGTTTCATATGGGGTGGCGGTGCCCCGGAATCAGGTGGGCACGTCAACCTTGATCGGGCCTTCGCGCCGACCATGGGTAAACTGGTCCACGACCGGGTTGCCGCTGTTGAACAGTGTGGACGGCGCACCCTGCCAGATCAGCCTGCCTTCATACAGCATGCCGACCTGATCCCCGATCCGCTGGGCGGATGCCATGTCATGTGTGATGGCGATGGCGGTGGAACCCAGCTTCCGCACGCAATCGGCAATCAGCCCGTCAATCACGGCCCCCATGATCGGGTCGAGGCCGGTGGTCGGTTCATCAAAGAACAGGATTTCAGGCCGGGCCGCGATCGCGCGTGCCAGTCCCACGCGCTTCTGCATCCCGCCGGACAGTTCGGAAGGGGACAGGCCGCCCACGGCAGGGTCCATGCCCACCTGTTCCAGCAATGTGCCCGCGCGTTCGCGGGCCTGCGCGCGGGTCAGGCGTGGGCCATGGCCGTTGCGTGCCGCCGCCATCAGGCCGAAGGTCACGTTTTCCCACACGCTCAGACTGTCAAACAGCGCGCCGTTCTGGAACAGCATGCCAATTCTGGCCATGTAGGGTTCGCGCTGCCGGGCGGACAGGGTGGTCATTTCCACGCCATCGATTTCGATGGAACCGGAATCGGGCGCCATAAGCCCCAGTATGCAGCGCAGCAGCACCGACTTGCCGGTGCCGGACCCGCCGATGACCACGAACGATGTGCCCCCCATGACATCAAGGTCCACCCCATCAAGCACCACCTTGGGACCGAACGCCTTTTTCAGGCCGCGAATGCGGATCTTGGGTGTCTGTTGGGTCATTGCGAGAAGAATACGTCCGTCAGGAGATAATCGAATGTCAGCAGCAGGATCGATGCCGCAACCACTGCCGCGGTCGTGGCCGCCCCCACGCCCTGCGCGCCGCCGCGGCTGTTATAGCCATGGTAACAGCCCATAAGCGCGATCAGGAAGCCGAAGATGGCCGCCTTCACTAGTCCCACGGTCACATCCATCACCTTGAGGGAGGCCACTGTTGCCGCGATATAGGCGGATGCGGAAAAATCCAGCTTCATCACGCATACGGTAAAGCCGCCCAGCACGCCCAGGATATCGGCCACCAGCACAAGGAAGGGGAGCGCCAGCGTGCCTGCGACCAGCCGGGGTGTAACGAGGTATTTCATGGGATTGGTGGACAGCGTGCTCAGCGCATCGATCTGGTCCGTCACCCGCATGGTTCCGATTTCAGCCGACATCGCGGCCCCCACCCGGCCCGCGACCATAAGCCCGGCCAGAACCGGTCCCAGTTCGCGCGTGACCGCAAGGATGACAATCCCGGCAATGGCGTTCTGTGCATGGTACTGGGCGAAGCCGGTATAGGACTGAAGTGCGATCACCCCCCCCGAAAACAGGGCGGTAAGGGCTACGACCGGCAGTGAAAAATAGCCGATTTCAACCAGCGTGCCCCACAGGATGCGCCAGTAGAAGGGGGGGCGGATCACATGCGACAGGGCGACGGCGGCGAACAGCGCCACCCGTCCGGCCGTGCGGATGATGTCCAGAACCGTCCTGCCCAGACCGGCAACAGAATCGAGAACGCCGTTCACAACGCCCCCCGCGTGTAGGAATGATGACCGTATCGGACAACAGGTTCGGCAAGCATGTTCCTGCCGTAGCGCGCGCTGCCCCCCACGTCAAAGCGAAAGCGCATCACCCACCCGCCAGCCCCGGACCGGGCGCGGCCTGTCCTGTGCCGGGTGGGTGGGTGGCGGGCGGTCAGAAACGTGCGGTCAGGCTGACATTGAATGACCGGCCCATGCCCGGCAGGGCGCGCAGCGATCCGGTCGCGGCGTAATCCGCCAGCGACCACCCGCCCAGCGGCAGGCTGTATTTCTGGTTCAGTACGTTGTCTATGCTGGCATCCAGCGTCATGTAACGCCAGGTGTACTGTCCCCCCAGCCCAAGCAGCGCATAGCCGGGGGTACGGGGTTCATTGCGCACCCAGTCCACCGTATCCTTGGCCTTGACGAAGGTCATTTCCACACGGCCGGTCCAGTTTTTCCACTGTTCATGCAGCGCCACGTTTCCGTTGGTCGGCATCTGGTGATACAGGCCCGCGCCATTGGTCAGATCCTGTCCGCGCACCCAGTTGATGTTGGTCACGATCTCGCCATGGCCAAAACGGGCATTGTGCCACAGGCGATAATTGCCCGATGCGTTGATGCCGTAGCTCTGGGCGTTGTGGTTGACGAATTCCAGTGTCGAGAACTGCCCCGATGACGCGATGCGCCGCACGTTCACGTAATTATGGGTGTAGGTGTAATAGGGCTGGATTTTCAGGTCCCAGCGATCGCCGTCGGGGTCATGCCAGTCAGCGGTGATGCTGGCGGTATTGGCGACTTCCGGCTTGAGATCGGGATTGCCGACATAGCCGTTCCCGTCCCCGAACCAGTTGATCATGCTGGTGACCATGGCCGAACGCCCCCATGCGTAGCGTTCGTACAGATTGGGCGAGCGCGTCTTGCGGGCATAGCCGCCTTCGATCGACAGGTCGCGGCGTGGCTTCCAGCGGACAAGGGCGGTCACATCGAAGTTTACATCCGTCCGGCCCCGGTCGGTGGCGTTGAACTGGTTGGCGGCGGCGATGTTCGCGTTGCTCATCATGGATGGCATGGTGGAATAGGGGGCGACCGGTCCCGTATTCATCATGACCAGATGGAGGGATCGAAGAACCGTTGATTGATGTTCTTGGCTGGTGATTTAAGGCTTTTGGCGCTTTGATTGATGGTTTTT
>ERZ746981.146-NODE-146-length-56550-cov-12.188816_pt1 | contig 56550 bp, 36 predicted proteins | sample MGYA00374948_ERZ746981 | MGnify/ENA primary metagenome ERZ746981 (study PRJEB28757, sample SAMN06711160) | food metagenome | host: microorganism | place: China:Harbin | collected 2017-01-30 | study: EMG produced TPA metagenomics assembly of the Analysis of...
CCGAAACAGGTCAGGCTCCCTTTTTAGAGCCAAATACGAGTTATTCGGATTCCTCCGCGAATTCTATAACTCAACAAAAATTTATTGCTGTGCACAGCCTTTCGCCCATCGATCGTTTCAATTTTCTCGCGCTTCACTTTATTTTTTTTCCTCGACTTTTCAGACACATCATCCATAATGTTAATACTCGCGTATATCAACATCAGCTACTACCCCTCCATACATTCCCATTGCAGGTCTGTAACCAATCCACTCGCACAAGACACGCAATCCAAAAGGCAAAAAATGGCTGGTCGCATTCTTTCGGTCCTGTTTGCTCTTTTGTATTCAGTGGCAGCAATCCAAGTCAAGAGTAATTGGGTGATAAAGTCGCTTGAAAGAGCTGTTGATGTCAGATCTTCATATGCCAAGGTAAGATACGAGCTTATTGCCGAGAATATTGGATCTGTTCCTTCTGACGAATTTGTCATTGCACTTCCAAGTGGTTTTGCAAAAAAAGCTGCAGTTATAGCACCAGTTCTCCGTTCTCCAAAGACAACTTCTTCAGCTTTGCTAAATGATACAGTCATACAACCAGACGATGCTCTTCCCAATGTTGATTATTACATGCTGAAAATAGGTGCACCAATTGCACCTAAGAGCTCGATTGCCTTGAGTTTGACCATGATTTCAACGCATCAGTTGCATCCAGTGCCCGAGTCTGCACCAATGTCAGAATCACAATCGATAACACTGGACACGATTCGGTACCCAGTCAGCCCATACGCAATAAAACAGTATGCTGTGATTTTTGTTGGCACTGAAAATGGAAACATGAAGTGGGACTCTGAGCTTCCTGACCCGCTAGATCTCGATTTTACCACAAAGGAAGACAAGATCTTTACCGAGCCTACAAAAGGTACAATTCCACCAAATACTTACATCCCAATGAAGGTGGAATTCACCAAGAAGGGATTCATCTCAGATGTTTCGTACCTGAAAAGAGAGTGCTGGGTTTCTCACTGGGGAAACGCTTATGAGACAAGAGACTACTACGAGCTTACAAATGCCGGCGCCAAATTGAGCGAAGGCTTCAACAGAGCAAAGTGGATGAGTCACGGATTGGCAAACAAGCTGACACCTGCTATAACCTCGATCCAGTTCTTGCTTCCTCAAGAGGAAGTTTCTGATATCTACTACACCGACAAGGTTGGAAACGTCTCCACTTCCAGAGTTGCATCTAACCGGTTGATTCTTCATCCGCGTTATCCAATCATGGGTGGCTGGCATTATAACTTCACAGTTGGTTGGAAGAGCTCACTCACAAACTTCTTGAAGACAGTCGGTCCTTCCACGTACCTCGTGAATTTCAAGATTTTAGGTGGTCTAGTCGATTCTATATATGACAATGTCGATCTTTCCATTATTCTTCCGGAGGGTGCAGAGGTTCTCGATGTTTCGGCTCCATATGAGTACTCGGACCTAGAAATTTCCAACATTTACTCTTACCTAGATGTCACCACTGGTCGTACTGTTGTCTCTCTTAACTACAAGAATCTCATTTCCGATCAGATGGAGACTGAAATATACGTCAAGTACAGATACACGTACGCTGAGTTGATCAAGAAGCCCTTGACCACTTCCTTGTATGTATTCTTGGCTCTATTTGCCATGTACATATTGAGAAAGGTGAATATGTCAATCAAGCCATCGGAGAATGCCAGCAAGAAGCAGTAGAGCATGTATAGTTGAATATAGTAGGTTTGAATAATTTGCGTAAAATTCTATGTTTATATACTTCATTTCAAGTACATGTAGTGGACGATTTAATTCGAAAGTTTTTATAGGGTGATCTCATCTCGTATATTTTATACACACATTCATATTATTGAAATGAAATCTTGCGACATGCTAGAAAGGATTTTCGGTTCCTGGACAAATCAAAGGAGGCGATTGTTCGTTAATATACTGGTTGGGAGGAGAACAGGAAAACTGTCTACTGTGAAGCAAGGTAAGAAGTAGGATCAAGGTCGATGCAAATTGGGAAAAATAACTATCTTTTGCGGTAATGATGTTTCTCAATACTTAGAAAGCAGAAGTTAACGTGAATTAAAAAAAAAAAAAAAAAGAGTTACGACGGGTACATACGACGTTAATCTCTTAGGGGAGATCGGAATTACAGTTTAGTGCACTACTTTATGCTGGCGTGATAATATGGCAGTTTTAACACTAAATAATCATAATGTGGATAAACGAAAATCAAGACACATCAGCGTAAGTTATTTTTATATAAGACACTTTTAAAAAGCTTATATATATATCCTAACGGCTTTATTGTTTGACAAAATATTCTCCGCCTTAAACCGAGGGAGCTCTTCAGATGACATGACTTTTAGATGAGATCTCATCCATTCTGGGGTAATTTTTTACTAAGAACATCGCATCGAGCATTCACATATTGTGTCTTTTGCGAGACCCACCTGACTCTCTAATGGTGTGATTTTCAATGTATTATTTTTGTTAAGCGACCTTCTGCACTATAAAAGGACATAATATTTCAGATATTGTACAGGATGATCTGAGCATGTAAGTCGTGTAAAATCTACTTCGTCTCTTCTTTCTCCAGATTCATCATCAATAATCACTTCTATTTATTATGCTTTCGGAGAAAACTATTAAGCTCGTCAAATCTACTGCCCCAGTTCTTGAGCAGCGGGGTGTGGATGTTACCAAGAATATGTACAGTCACATGTTGGGAGAGAACCCTGATCTCTTGAACATCTTCAATAGAACCAATCAGGCAACAGGTTTGCAACCTAAAGCTTTGGCTGCCACTGTTCTTGCCGCTGCAAAGAACATTGACAATCTTGGCGTTTTGCTCCCTGCTGTTAGACAGATTGGTTTCAAGCATAGAGCTTTGCAGGTTAAGCCTGAGCAGTATGGTACTGTCGGAAAGTACTTGCTTGCTTCTATTAAGGAGACTTTAAACCCTCCTGAAGAAGTCTTGGAAGCATGGAAGGAAGCATATGGTGTTATTGCTAAGACTTTCATTGATGTTGAGGCAGAGATGTATAAGACGGAACTCTGGAAGGGTTGGAAGACATTCGTTATCTCTGGCAAGAAGAAGGTCAACGAAAGTGGTACAATGGTTGAGTTCTCTGTTGATCCTGTCGATGAGAGTCTCAAGGGTGCTCTCACCAAATTTGTTCCTGGACAGTACATCACTGTCAGAACCAAGCCAGACAACAATGATGGTCACTATGCCCTTCGTCATTACTCTATGAGTGAGATTCAAGGCCCAGACTCGCTTAGGTTCTCCGTCAAGTTCGATGATGACAAGCAAGGCCACCAAGGATTGGTCTCTCATTATTTGATCGAGAAGGTCAATGTCGGTGACAAGATTGAGTTGAGTGCACCAGCTGGTGATTTTGAACTCGACAAGTCATTGCTGAATAACAAGGAGGTTCCATTGGTGCTCCTTAGTGCTGGATCTGGTGCAAGTCCTTTGCTTGCACTTCTCCAGGAGCAATTATCTGAGGGCAGCACCGAGAGACCTATTTATTGGATTCAGTCCAACAGATTGGCAGCAGATGTTCCATTTGTTAAGGATGTTGATGCGGAATTGAAGCAGCATGCATCAAACTACAAAAATCTTCAGGTTATTACTGAGAAGTCTGCCAGAATTGACAAACAGTTCTTGGAGTCTAACATTCCTGAGAAGAGCGATATTTATTTGTGTGGATCTGTTCCCTTCATGGACGCTATGTTGAAGCACTTGAAGGAGATCAGTAAGCACTACAATTTGCATTACGAGGCATTTGGTCCTAAGATGAGCACAGTTTAGGTGGCTTACCTTGGTGATCAATGAGATGTCAAAGAGGGTGCCGTTGTACCTTTTATTTAAGCTTCACATTATTTAAGTCTATATTTTGATTACTTTTTTTCCAATAAATCTGGTAAATCAACCAAACCTTTTCATTGTTTATGTATTTTAGGGTAATCTGGGAGTGTCCATTGGAAATCATCTTCCTTTCTTTCTGGTCTTACCTTTTAATTAGAGAATTGTTGTAATGTTTATAAGTGTGCTGCTGATTACTTCACGATCGCTCTTCGTCGTTTATCTTTTCTTTTCTTTACACTCAATATGCTAGTTAAAGAACTTCACAAAGCATTTGGTGTCACATTTATAACCAACCAAAAACTTAAATATTACATTATGTTATATCATTATATATTATTCCTAGCAGAGACAGGCAGACTCCTGTGTCATCATTACTGTGATAGATTATACACTGCTTACTTCAGCTATATATTGTGTACAATCCTTAAGGTCACTCTTTCTTTTTGCTTCCTTGAACAATCCCCTCGATTGCATGATTGATGGCTTTGTCCAAGTTCTCTGAATTGTAACAATTAGGCTTCGGTGGAATTATCGTTTCACTGTGTTTATTGGTACTGTCAGTCTCCCCTTCTTCCTTAACAGCCGTGTTTGATTCTGTAGTCTCACTTTCAGCTTCGTCTTCAGACATGTATGGATTATCAGCATCATCCATCATGTCAACAATGCCATCATCAGAGCTCAAATCGCACGCGGAAAGTGCATCAAGCTCTCTGTCATCCGGCCCATTAACAAGGACTGTAATTATAGAGAGCCTGCTCTTGTCCATGGATGGTGAGTTGAGACTGTTTCTCTGCAGATTTGCAATTCTTATGCTATTTCTCGATAATCTGGCGCTACTCAAGTCTGTGTTTTCTGTCTTGTTGGTAGTTTCGTCGTTTTCCGTTTCGGTTTCCGCCTTTTCCAAATTTTCAAGCATCTCCTGAGCCTTGTTCGTGAGAGAATCTGTGGTTGGGTTTTCCAGCCTCACTTTTTTATACTGCGTACGCTTTTTCTTCAACGGACTGTTTGCCCGAAGCTGCATAAGCAAAGCCTCAACCGCACTAGAGCCCTCTGAAAACTCGTCGTTGTCCGGCGTATCACTCTTTTTATTCTTGAAATCCTCAATCATCTTCTTTCTTATCTCCATAGCTTTAGCCTCCTCCTCAGCACGCACATTTTCCGTGTGCACACGCTTGTATTCGTCAATAAACGTCTGGAATTTTTGAAAGAATTCTTCTCTGGCATTGCTATCCTTGGCGTCTTCTCCAAAATACAGCATTAGGTCATCAAAGTCTGCAAAAGTTGTCTTCATATGTGTCTTCAAGAAGTCAGCATGATTTCCTGAGCGGTAGAGAATGTGCTCCATGTAATCTCTGATCTTATCTTTCGGGTCAATTTTGCTGGCATCACTGAGACAACCAGAGGTAAAATCTTTATTACAGCTGCTGACTGTGGTGTCATACTTCATAATTTCCTCCTTGAGCAAATTGACGGAAAGCCTGGACACCTTTGCAAGTTCGCGGAAGTCATCGACAAAAACTGCAAGATCGGGGAAGTTCGACCGGACCACTTTTTCAATAAAGTGAAGCAAAGTGCCCGTATTGGTGCTATTTTTGAGAAAGCTGAGCCTCTGCAAAGCAGACAGCTTGAATCCATCAATCTGCTTGGAGTCATCGTTCATATAGTTACCGATGCTCTTGATAACTCCCAAAACTTCAGGAAATGCCTCGGATGTCCGGATGCTGTCGATCGACTTGTCTACAAGTGTCAACTTACGAAGTAAATCGCGATAATCGCGTTCGTAGGAAGATGCCAGTACAAGAGCCCTTGATCGAGCACCCCAGTACCCTCTGTGCTCGTAGCAAAGTTCCAAGTAGATACGATCAAACCTGGCCAACCCAGAAGGGTCCAATTTTGGCTTTGTCGACTCACCAGTGATGGAAATGGATGAGTATGGCTTAAATTTCGAGATGGTGCCCGGAGAAAGTGCAAGAAGCTCCTCCCAGTTGAAGAACTGAATGAGCGTGCTGTTTTTCAACAGTTCCTTGTCGCATTCCAGAACTTTTGACACAAACTCATCCACACTTAGGTCAGAATACTGGTGTAAATTGATGCCAAACTGCTGCTGCAACTCTCGCGGAAGCAAATTCGCCCTTTGCGGACGGTTGATCTTCGCCTTAAACTGGTGAGCCTTCGCCGAAAGCTGTGCTGCCTGAAATGCTTGCTCTATATCTTTTAAAACCCCCGCCTTCCGCAAAGAATTCTGAATTTTCTCGCTATTTATTGTGGCCCACAGTGTATGCGACACATCACCAACCTGATCCCAGTGTATGTGCTTCATTTTTGTTTTATTGGCTGGCTTTTTTGCAAGTTCTGGCGGTAGGGGAGGAGGAGGAGGGGGTAGAGAAACCCTGGAATCTGATTTTTCAAGAAAACCAGGTAACGGAGGTGGTGGTGGCAGGGATCCAGATTGCTTAGTGAGGGATGGAGGAAGAGGAGGTGGAGGTGGGGGAGGTATTGCAGAAGATACATTTACTGTATGTGTTGCAGAAGATGCAGGCTGTGCATTAGTTTCCGGCTGTACCTGCTGCTTTTTTTCGTGCATCTCCGGTTCGACGTCCGCCCTGCCCCCTTCATCGGTTGAAACGCCTCTGGAAATGAACTTCTCATCTCCAACAACATAATGCTCATAAGGCTCAAAATAGGCAGAGGATGCAAAATTATTCGTCAGCAGGTTTCCAGATGCATCTGTGTGCCGAGCTGATCGGTTCACCTCGATTTCTGCAGTTGTATGATCTGAAGATAGAGGGTATGTTCCCGATTTCAGTCTGTGAATCTCATTTTTTAGACTTTTGACCTGCTCCCTGTACTTCTGGAGCTCCCTGGCAGCAGCAATTGACTCCGAAGACACTTGTTTCAGCACAGCCTCGGAACCTAGCTTGTCCAAGAGGAGTTGTGTAGAAACCAAAACATTCTGGTCGTCGATTTTCTCCATGTGGAGCAAATTCTCTGTCATCACACTGAGCATACGGAGATAAGACATGGCTGAGTCCTTCTTATTGGACCGACATATCTCTGTAATACTGTCCATAATACTGGACACGTAAGCATTGTCCAACATCCGCTCGCTGAAGTCCGACAAATTGCTATCTTCTGTGCTTGTTGCCTCTGTTTTCCGATCTTTGGTAGATACCACAGCCTCGGACCAGCCGGTGTCCGAGTCGTCATCTTTGAAAGAGTGGTAGCTGTCGATTAAATCATCAATTGCGTCAGATCTCAATGATTTCGCACAGTTGAAAAGCTTTAAGAGCCCAGCATCCTCGAGCTGGGTTCGAATCCGGATCCGAGCCCTCTTTTCAGTGTGTGTGGACACTAGAGATGTCACTAAAAAGATGCTGAGCAACGCATATTCCTTGATCATTGACTGTGGGGTTAATCTGCCCTTTGAAAAATCCTCGTAAGAGTAAACCAGCTGGGGGTTCTCGGACTCGAAATCCAGAATAAGCTCCTGAGCCGAGTTGATCCACGCAGAAAATGGGTTGCTTGCATTCGCACTCCACGAGGAAATATCGCTGTATGCATCATCCATCGAGCTGATCTCGGAAGTCTCGATTGTGTCCATCAAGCCATCAAGAATGGACTTTGTGGCTAGCTCACGTTCGTACGCCACTGAGAGCACAAGCATGCTTGTTGCGGCATTCCTTGTAATGATTCTAGGTGAAAGAAGACTGGGCACAACATACCGGTTGACTTCTGCCATGTGCATTTTACCGTCAACCTGCTCCTGGAAGTTCATCACGTTCCGGATCGAGTTGATGATCGTGAATTCCTCATCGAGCTGCACGTTCGACTTGATTGTCCGTTTTCCAATTCCCTGGAGTCGTACACCAAGCGTAATATGGCCTTGAAACGAGAGAAACTCCCGGATCCAGGCCTGATTCTGCTCGCGATTCCTGAGCATTCTCTCAAGAGACCGGTAATTCTTTAAATTCATGCTCCGACTCATGATCCTCCGAATATAAAAGATTGGTGATTTGTTTTTCATGTCCAACGATAAAAGCTTTCCTGAATGTGCCTTATCCACTTGCTGGGCCTCCAACCCATCCCGAAGATATCTACTGTCTCGAATCGCATTCCGGTATGCCGCCGGCTTCTTTGATCCAAGGTAATCCATGTTTGACGAGATCCGTTGCTCTAGTCCTTTTCCTGCAAGTCCAAGACCCAAAGAAGTCACTTCAGTCACTGAGGGCTTGCCGTTTACTGCCAGACTGTTGTCCAACCGCAAATTTTCAAGACTCACTCTTGGCATCCCGATTGGCTCCCTGGTATTTTCACTTGAAGAGCGAAATTTCGACCTCTGCCTCGGTGCATGGTTCTCTTTCTCTGGATCAAGGTTTAGCGACCCTTTCCGTCGTAGTCGTCCACTGATTTTCCGAAATCCGGATACCAGCCGATTCGGCACTGATCCGTCTCCTTTTGTCCGTCCTTCTTTCACCCTCTGCTTTGGTATCTGCAGAATTGGTGTATCATTTTGCTGTACGCCTGTCATCAATACTAGTTGTTAAGTTTCAGCTATACTGTTTGATCAGAATGATGATCTGCAAGCAATTGAAAGAAAATAACTATTTCTTATATATGCTGGTTTGAATGTGCCCTTTTATCCTTATTTGTAGTGAATATCTGTATTGATCTGTGACAAATTCGTATTTTCTGCACTTTGTTTAATTAGTTGATCGCTCCGATGCTTTTGTAGATACGTCAATCTGAAAAAAGAAAAAAAAAGAAAAAAAGGACCAAAAATTAGGAGCGGCAACAACACGCCAAACAAGTAAGGGACAACAAAAAAAAACAATGAATGAAAAAACAAATAAAAATAATTAATTAAAAAATAAAAAAGTATTATCGCTCTTCCCCTACATGCACAGATAAAACAAATGTAACTACTCAGCAAAGCTACAATTCCAGAATACAGTCAAATGCGCATTCACCTATTCCTTTATCTATTCATTCATCTATTCATTCCACAATTAACACTTCCTATTATACACCTGGCAATTTTTAACGATCTGTTTGCTGCTCGATCAGCAACTTCTTGTTTAGAATCTTACGATCCTCGTACCATTTGACAAAATCAGCTCTCATACCAATAAACTTCTGGATGTTCTCTATAAATTCATTCAGTTGAGAAGTTATGCTCCGCAACTCATTTGTGTTATCACCGCAGTTGATTTTTGCAACATCAGAAGCCATATAATCGAAGTTGGCAGCCATGTTATTTATCAACTTGCCAAATATCACTTGAGAGTTCTGATCCTCAAGCGATGACATCATCTTAAGATTATACTGGCTCGACATGTCCAATTCGAGCTTCAACGGCTTTTTAAGGCTGCTGAGGTATGCTTTAGGAACGGTCAACTTCACAGGTAGCTTATCGTATGTGATCTCTTTACTGTTTTCTATCTCTATCGAAAAGCTTTCCTCCTGAAAAGCGAGATCGAGTTTGAACACCGTTGCTTTTGAGTTGTCTTTGAATATCCTCAAATTGCTGTCCTGTAACCTTTGCTTAAACATCTCGACCTCCTCGTTTCTCTTCTTCAATGACTCTTCATCTATTGCCTGTGCTTCTAGCTGCTTCTTTCTCTTTTTCTCCTCCTGCCGGCGTTTTTTCTCCAATTCCTTGGCTTTAGCATCCTCATCATACTTCTTAATCACTTTCACGATCTTCACTGTCTCCCGCCTTTTCATCGAAAGGAATTTTTCAAGATACTTGTCCAATGTCTTCATCATTCCCAGTAAGTCGTTTCCTCCCACAACCTTTATTTCTTCTTCCTGCTTATCCGAATTCGATTCATTTCCCTTTTTAGAGCCTTTCCCTGCACTCCTGTTATGTAGAACTGTTGCAACTATCTGCCTGAATCCAATCTCAATGTTTGCACTGAATCCTTTTGGAATTTCATCGTTTAACACCGTTATTGTGGGAGAAGGTGCACGCTTTGGATATGTTTGCGGAATTTCTAATGAAACGTTCAAGAAATCCAAATCATACGGAAAATCTGGATCCGACGGCTGAACCATAAACGTCAGATATATGCTCTCCTCATTTGCTTTGTCTTCTATGAGACTGTGTATATGATCATTGACACTTCCAGATATATCCTCCACTACTTTTCCATTCACAGTAATAGGTTTGATCTCGTTTGTGAGCTTCTTTATCTCTAGAAAAAGCTGCCGTCCGTTTCCATTTTTGTTGTTCTTCTTGTTTTTTCTACTCCTGTTCTTGCTATTTCTGTTTGGTCCCCTGTTAGAATCATTTGAGTCTTTCCCGTTCTTTTTCTGCTTATTTCTGCCATGCCTTGGTCTTCTATGCTTATTGCCACTACTACCATGTGATGCTGGCTTTTCAGCAGGTGTATTTCCTTCAGACATAACTAAATGCAATTATAAGGATCGTTATTTGAAGAAATCCGGCACACTACTCAAATGATCACCATAGAGTACTTCAAATTCCTCTTCTACCCTATTTCGCTTCTCCACACTGAAATTTTTTTACTATTTCATTTATTTTGAATTTTCATATTTACATAGACTTTTAAACACTTTTTTATCCTTGCACCGCCCTGATCGTCTTGCGACTCCAGCCAGCACTAGTGCACTAATATTTCAGTATATTCAAATTATCCGACACTACTCTCTCACAAACATACCAGCGGCACCCTGACCTCCTCCAATGCACATGCTTGTAACACCAATTTGACCCGGGGCAAGTTCCCTTATCAATGTGCAGATCTGTCGCGCACCCGTACACCCTAAAGGATGACCGAGAGCTATAGCACCACCTCGAGGATTCACTTTCCCAATAGGAATTCCAACTTTATTGATGGAGAAAAGTGCCTGGCCGGCAAATGCCTCGTTTATCTCGTATACTTGTACATCATCCTTCGATAGCTCTACCTTTTTTAGAAGTTTCGGGATCGCATATGCTGGACCAACTCCCATAATAGAAGGTGGAACACCAACTATCGCCGTAGCCACATACTTTGCCAAAATAGGCAACTCGGACTTCATGGCCATGTCTCTTCTCATCAAAATTACTGCTGCTGCACCATCGCTGATCTGTGATGAGTTTCCGGCATGGGATGTTCCATCTTTCTTAAAAGCTGGCTTTAATCTAGAAAGAGATTTGGCAGTAACGTTTGGTCTTGGTCCCTCGTCATCCTTGACAACAATCTGGCGGTGTACTGATGGCTTTGATTTATTGTGATTATCGCTATTCTGTTGATTTTGCCGCCCTTCTTCTTCATCCTCCTCCTCATCTTCCTCGTCTTGATCCTCAATTGTAATAGGTAAAATTTCATCTCTGAACAATCCCAACCTCACAGCTCTCTCTGCCTTCTGGTATGAGGAGGCGGCAAACTGATCTTGCTCCAATCTTGTCAAACCATACTGACTGTTCACATTCTCGCTTGTCGTTCCCATAGGCAACATGCAATTTTTTGCATCATTTGAGGCATTCTTGACCGAATCCGAGATGTGGGGTGCTGCCTGAGGTCCATAATTGTTAGACATGCTCTCTACACCTGCCGCCAATCCACAGTCTATCTGGCCTGTGATTATCTTGTTGGCAATATCATTAACGGCCATAAGTCCCGATGAGCATTGTCTGTTCAAAGCAATAAACGGAACTTCAGCTGGCACACCTGCAGCAATAATCGCTGCACGATGCTCATTAACGCCAGCTCCCGGATTAAGTACATTCCCCACACTCACATCTTCGATCCACTTTGGATCTACTTTAACTTTCAGCAAAACTGCAGATACTAGTTTCATGAGAAGCTCGTCTGAGTTCAAATTCTTGAATTTACCTTTACCCGCCCTCGTGATTGCTGTTCGATATGCAGCCACAATCACCACATCGTGTGGATTTTTCTCTGTCACCTCGTCTTTTTTGCTTTTGGTACCTCTTATGTGTCTTTCAAGTTGTTGTAAGCGTTGCATATTGGTTGGTTTAGATTATTTTGACTATACCAAGCTGTTTTTTTGTGATACTATATGATATTGTATGATACTATATGCCTTATTGTCCAGTTATTTCATCTTATCCTCTTAACTTCGCCCTCTAATTATATTGATATCGTCTCCATCTCCATGCTATTGCCTCTTTATATACATTTTCATATTATTGCATGTGACAATTCAGACAAAATATCTGAATCTCATGTCATTAATCATAGCCAATGTGTAATTACCCCGAGATAGTATCCGATGTATTCTGTAATTGCGAAAGTTGTTGTGACACAGCATTGCTCTTCCCCGCATTTCTGTTCGGGGATTTTCAAATATGACTCCGGGGAAAAGTTACTTATTTTTTTACCTGCACTTTTTAATAATACTTTCTCACTTCATACTTTCTCTCCCTACTTTCTCTCCTATGCATTTTTTGCTTTCTATTTTTTTCATGTGGGGTAGTATACTTTTCATTTGCTTTCTTCAACTCCGCACATACCAAAATCATGCAGGCTTACTTAATGCCTCATAATCTGGCCAAGTTTGGCCTCCCATTCGTCATTCCATTTAAGGCTACTCTCGTGCACTGCACCTGACTTCAGTTTGCCCATCACTTCAGGCTCACAAAACAAAATCCTGTTCAACTTCTGGCCCATTTCCTCACCACTCTTATTATCCGACATGCATACACCATTTTGTCCTTCATGTACAAGTTCATGTATCACTGGATAGCCCATTGACAAAACAGGGACCCCGGATCCAAATAAATCCACTATTTTCATTGGTAGGTCGAGCCCCGAGCTCGAGTAATGTAGTGATATGCCCAAATCAGCTATTCTGAGAACTTTGGGGTACTCTTCATCAGATAGCCACACACTCTTGATTGTGACATGTGACCAGTTGTGAGCTGCTGTTCTTTTCAAAAAGGCGTTTTTCAACGGGCCCTTTCCGGTAACTATCATCAACACTTTGGGCTTTGCCTTTTCTTCTTCGAGTAAGTCATCCAACGCAATTAGTCCATCGACGAGCACATTAAAATCCTCATCTGCAGTGAATGAAGTGGCCGTGATGAGTATTTTATCTTTTGTGGAGTCAAACTTTGTTCCGGCGAATATTTCTGCATGGTTTGCTTGGATATCACGGAATTCTGCTCTTCCACTCAATGGTCTAAACTTCTCCGCTGGTCTATCGTGGAGTGTGATAACTTTCTTTGATGGAAACCCAAACTTTCCAATAAGAAACTTTCTCATTGCATCTGTGACTGTCAAGTTCAAATCCGTGTACTTTGCACCAAGACACCTTTCGTATGCCTTAAGAAACCTCACTAGGGGATGTCTCTCGTTTTGATACCTCAAATTCAAGATTGTGTAGTTGAAATTGTGCCAATCGATCACCAACTTGATGTGTGGGCAGATGGTCAACTTGAGCAGAACCAAAATTGCAAGTAGAGGAAAGCATGGTGGGTTTTGTATCAGCACATACTTTGTGCGGTCTGTAATTACCCTTGTGAGAACTCCCACCAACTCGAATATCTGTGAAATTGCTTTTGAAGCAGCAAATAGTGCATATGGAAGATGCCGCGTGTTTCTTATCACAGAGATCTCATTCAATTCTATATCTTCATCATACAAAAACGAAGGTAGAGCACTTTCAATGTATCCGCACACATTTACAAGAAATCCATGCTCCACAAGACTTCTCGCCTGGTATGTAATTCTTGGCGACCGCCCTAAGTCTCCCAGTACTATGACAACTGCCTCGTCTGCATCCTTGCCCGATAGTCTTAGTCTTTTCCTCCTGATTCCAAGCCAGTATGTGAGACTTGCCACGAAATAGTAGAAGAAGAACGGAATGATAACCCAAACAATGGCTATCCGGATGAGATGCGGCCTCCAGTTCACACCGGCAAATGCAGCCTCTATTTCGGTCAAATCACGCATGCTTCGTGTCTTGTTATCTGTGAATTGTATCTTTTCCTACTGGAAATTAGGTAGTACTTACGTGTTGTTGGTTCTGCATTGGCATGAAAAGTTTCAATTCGCGCTTCGAGTATTTCCTTTTATGAATGATAAAAAAAAGATAAATAACAGGAAGAAAAAAAAAGGATTTTCTTCCCTCTCTTATATCTTTCCGAGAGTTCCATAACAAGTGTAATCTAAGAAAGTAGAACCTAGAACCAAGAGTATGTCGGAAAGTGATCAATTGTCTGATATGGAAGATTTCAACTCCACCAAGAGCGTTCTGACTCCAAAGGAAGTATACGATTTCGATACCAATGTGAACACACAAAAACCACAAAAGCAGAAAAGAGTCAGCTTTGCTGAACCAATGGTTCTGTATCCTTTAACCGAAGAGCAGGAGATCAAATCCTCAATGCAACAAACTATGGGGGGTACGAAATTGGGACAAGAGCAAAGGGCAAAAACTACTCGCAAGAATAATTTAACAAGCCAACTTTCACCAAGATTATACAATTTTGATTCGGACCCAGTTGAAAATGTGTTGGACTCGAAAAGTTTGTTTTCGTACGAACTTCGTCCAGATGAGCAACGCATAGAAGCCATTATCCGGCAAGTTGGAGACAGTATCATAGATCGATGCAAAAGCATAGCAGAAAACAAGGTTGGCATGGACAGCATACACGATCTTTACATGGATTTTGTAAAGGAAAACCAGAAAGAGTTGAATGAGCAGCTTTCAAATGTGTATGAAGAATTATGGAAGGTGACTAAATCCAGAGAGGACTATCGTGATTATTGTGGCAAGCTTGTTTTAGTTATTCACGGGTTAATGGAGGAAATCCTTATTCCGCTGCTATCTTTTACAAATGCAAATAAAGAGGAGCATTTAGAGGATATGCTTGAGAAAGATAGATCAAAGTATGATACGGCATACGAGTTGGTTCGTATTATGGAAGATAAACTAAGAAAATGCGAGGGAGTATTTGTTCATGAGCATTACGAAACCATAGAAGACACCGAGGAGAAGAAGGGAAAGCTAGACGAGTACTTGAAGGTTGTTGATTATCTTAAGGCTCAGACAAACTCCAAGCTTCTGTTTGGATTGAAGAAGTTGGTTAAAACGTTTGAGGAAGAGGAGCAGGAGGGGAAGGAAAAACGCGACATGGACTAATGTCGCAAATATTATAGGTGATGATCGTAAAATGAATAAAAACACCGCGCTTTGAGGATGCTAATTGCTAGGGTGAATAATTAAGGAAATGTGGATGAGAAAGATGGAGGTGGGGTGAATGTTTCAGAAAGGGTAGTATTTCAAACAAAGCTGCTAGTTAAAATAGTTAGGATAGTACTTAAGTAGTTATAAAGCTGGTATTTCTGTGTTTAAAATAGTAAGGATATTATTTCAAATAGCAATGAAGCTAATATTCTAATACATAAAAGAGTTAGAATAGTATTTGAATAGTAATAAAGCTGCTGGTGTACTTAGGCTAGCAATAATTATTCCAATATTCGCTAGTCCCGGGATGAGAAGAATATATCATTTTCAGTGTCTGCCCTAAGCGCTACCGGAGTGGAGATGCCAGTGAAAAATGAATAATATGAAAGAAGGGAAAAATGAAAGAAATGACTGAGTCATCTCCGAGAAAAAAAAAAAAAGAGGATGTGAAAAATGACAAAATTACGAGCAGTGCGATGGCCGAGTTGACGTCGCGGATTGTACACATTATATAAAAAGAGCAGGGGACGCAGTTGGAGTAAATAAGGTTTGGAATTTTATAAGGACCAAAAAGAGTAGGAGAACGAACAAAGATCAAAACATGGTTACCGAAAACCAGATTGAAAGTGTGGAGATTCTGGGGAAGAAGACCATCAGGGTTGGATTCCGCATCAGACCATACATTTGTGAAGAAATCATCAAGAACTACGCATCGTCGACCTATGTGATCATCACAGATAGAAATATCGAGGCAGCGGGCCATCTAGATGCTTACAGAAAGACGTTCAACGAGACACTCGAGCGGTTGAGGCCGGACTCGAGGCTTTTGACTTATGTTGTTGCACCGGGAGAATCGAGTAAGAACAGGAGCACGAAGGCGGCAATCGAGGACTACTTGCTCAGGGAAGGGTGCACGAGGGACACGTTCATGATCGCGATGGGCGGAGGAGTGATTGGCGACATGATTGGGTACGTGGCGGCCACGTTCATGCGAGGTGTGAGGGTGGTTCAGGTTCCAACGACGTTATTGTCGATGGTGGACTCTTCGATTGGTGGCAAGACGGCCATCGACACTCCTTTGGGCAAGAACTTCATTGGTGCATTCTGGCAGCCACAGCTTGTGCTTGTGGACATTGCATTTTTGGAGACTTTGCCCGTCCGGCAGTTTGTGAACGGTATGGGTGAGGTTATCAAGACGTCGGCCATTTGGAACGCGAAGGAGTTCGACAGGCTCGAGGAGCACACGCGGGAGTTCTTGCAGGTGATCAACAAGAGGCGGGAGGACGGCACGGTGGACATCACGCCGATCTTGGACCATCTTTTCAAGCTTGTGCTCGAGTCGATCAAGGTGAAAGCTGAAGTTGTTTCGAGAGACGAGAGGGAGGGGGGACTCCGGAACTTGTTGAACTTTGGGCACTCGATAGGCCACGCGTACGAGGCCATTCTCACCCCGCAGGCACTCCACGGTGAGTGTGTTGCCGTGGGTGCCGTGAAGGAGGCGGAGTTATCGCGGTACATGGGGATTTTGTCCCCGGTGGCAGTTTCGCGGCTCGCGGACTGCTTTGCAGGGTACGGGTTGCCCACCTCGGTGCAGGACAAGATCATGGTGGACCGGGTGAACGGCAAGGTGTGCCCGATCGACACGCTCTTGCAGAAGATGGCCCTCGACAAGAAAAACGTCGGGTCGAAAAAGAGAGCTGTGATCTTGAAGAGCATCGGGCAGTGCTACGAAAACCACGCGACGTTTGTGACGGACGAGGATTTGCGGTTCATGGTTGGCCGGGACGCGAAGGTGTACCCGTTTGACACGCAGCCGCGGGAATTCACCGTTGTTCCGCCGGGTTCGAAGTCGGTTTCCAACCGGGCCCTTGTGCTGGCTGCTTTGGGCGAGGGCCAGTGCAAGATCAAGAACTTGCTCCACTCGGACGACACCAAGTACATGCTGCACGCGATCCAGGCGTTGCAGGGAGCAGATGTGGAGTGGCAGGACAACGGGGACACGATAGCAGTTACCGGACATGGTGGAGACCTGCGTGCGACGGCCGAGCACTTGTACCTCGGCAACGCGGGCACGGCTGCCCGGTTCCTCACGTCTGTGGCGTGCCTGGTGAAGCCCGAGGCGGACCAGCACCACGTGGTGCTCACGGGGAACGCCCGGATGCAGCAACGGCCCAACGGCCCGCTAATCGAGGCTCTCCGGGCCAACGGCCGCGACATCGAGTGCCTGAACCACGAGGGATGTCTCCCCGTGCGTGTCGCGTGCTCTGCGAGCGGGCTTTTGAAGGGCGGCCGGATCGAGTTGGCTGCCACGGTGTCCTCGCAGTACGTGTCGTCGATACTCATGGCGGCCCCATACGCGGAGCAACCGGTGACTCTTGCCCTAGTGGGTGGGGCCCCCGTGTCTCAGACGTACATCACGATGACCATCGAGATGATGGCGCAGTTTGGCATCCAGGTGACCCCCTCGAAGACCGAGAAGTACACGTACGAGATCCCGCTCGGCAGGTACAAAAACCCGGCCGAGTACGTGGTTGAGTCCGATGCATCGTCCGCCACTTACCCGTTGGCGTTTGCCGCGCTCACGGGCACGAAGTGCACGATCCCCAACATCGGGTCGTCCTCATTCCAGGGCGATGCCCGGTTCGCCACCGGCGTGTTGCGTGCCATGGGCTGCCAGGTGCACCAGGACGAGTTCTCCACCTCCGTCCAGGGCCCCCCGGTGGGCCACTTGAAGCCCTTCGGCCACATCAACATGGAGCCCATGACCGATGCGTTCCTCACGGCAACCGTCGTGGCAGCTGTGGCCCCCGGAGACTCGACCATCACGGGCATTGCCAACCAGCGGGTCAAGGAGTGCAACCGGATTGCAGCCATGAGGCAGGAGTTGGCGAAGTTCGGCGTCGAGGTCTCGGAGCTTGACGACGGATTGGTGGTGCACGGAGTACAACTGGACAAGTTGCAGCAGCCAGGCACCGGCGTGGCCACGTACGACGACCACCGGGTGGCCATGAGCCTCTCGTTGCTTGCCGGAATGTGCCGGGCCCCCGTGGTCGTCGAGCACCGCCGCTGCACATCCAAGACGTGGCCCGGCTGGTGGGACGTGCTGCATTCTCAGCTCGGCGTGCGTCTCGACGGCTGCGAGCCCCGACAGGAGTCCCCGGCAGCTTCTGTACCGCCTCCAAATGCCAACAGGTCCATCATCTTGATCGGAATGCGTGCCTGTGGCAAGACCACCATGGCCCACGTCATGGCACAAAAGCTCCACATGCAGCTTTTGGACTTGGACGACTACTTCGAGGCCAAGGAGGCCGGAGTGTCTATCAAGCAGTTCGTGCACGAGCACGGATGGGCCGAGTTCCGCCGCAGGGAGACCATATACTCCCGCGAGGCCATCGAATCCCACCGGGAGGGCTTCGTCATCTCCACGGGCGGAGGCATCGTCGAGTCCCCGCAGTCCAGGGCCGTGCTCCAGGCCTACATCCGCCAGGGGGGCATCGTCTTGCACTTGCACCGCGATATCGCCCACACGGTCTCCTTCTTGCAGAATAAAGACACTGTGCGGCCCGCCTACGACGAGGAGATCCTCGCCGTGTGGCAAAGACGCCGGCCCTGGTACGCCCAGTGCTCCAACTACTCGTTCTTCTCGCCCCATGCCAGCACCCATGCCCAAATCAGGCAGCTCCGGGCTGCCATGGGCCGATTCGTCGACCGGATCACGGGCAAGCCATGCACTCTGCCAACTGCCCGCTCCTACTTCGTCTGCCTCACCTTCCCAGACCTCGCAGATCCGGCCGTCCAGCCGCAAATCGACGCCATCACGGCCGGCTGCAACGCCGTCGAGCTCCGCGTCGATCGACTCGTCGCCCACGACACCGACTCTGTCGCGCTCCAGGTCGGCCTGCTCCGCATGTACACTGACCTGCCAATCATCTTCACCGTGCGTACCCAGTCGCAGGGCGGCAGTTTCCCCGACGCAGACACCGACTCGCTTGCCGAACTCGTCCAGCTCGCCTTCCGACTCGGCCTGGAGTACGTCGACTTGGAGCTTTCTCTCCCCGAGGGCCTATTGGACACCTTGTGCTCGAAGAGACGCTTCACGAAGATCATCGGCTCGTACCACGACCCGCGTGGCTTGCACCGCTGGTCCAGCCCGGACTGGCAGAGCAAGTACCAGCTTGCCGTCAATCTCGGTGTTGATATCGTCAAGTTTGTCGGCACTGCATCGTGTGCTCAGGACAACTTCGATCTCGAGGCCTTCCGCTCCGCCCACCAGTCCAAGCCACTCGTTGCCATCAACATGGGGCTCCAGGGCAAGCTCTCCCGCGTGCTCAACCCGTTCATGACCCCCGTCACGCACTCTTTGCTCCCAGATTCAGCTGCCCCGGGCCAGATGTCCGTCCGCCAGATCCACCAGGCCTTGACCATGGTCGGCGGCATCAAGCCGTTGAAATTCTACGTGGTCGGAACCCCGATCTCCCACTCCAGGTCGCCCAACTTGCACACTGCTGGCTACAGAGAGCTCGGTCTCCCCCACCAGTTCTTCCGCTTCGAAACGGATGACGACTCCAAAGTGTTCCACGAGGTTGTCGAATCACCCGACTTTGGCGGCTGCTGTATCACCATCCCCTTGAAGCTCAAGATGCTCAAGTATGCCACCCAGTTGTCCGACTCCGCCAAGACCATCGGTGCCATAAACACCATGTGGCCTATCGGAGACGGCAAATTCGCCGGCACAAACACCGACTGGATCGGCATCCGCGACTCCTTCATCCGGAACAATGCTCCGGACACCGTCTCTGGCAACGGCCTCATAATCGGCGGAGGCGGTGCTTCCCGTGGTGCAGTCTACGCTCTCCACCAGATGGGATGCTCCACAATATACATGGTCAACAGGGAGTTCAACTTGCTCAAGCAGATCAAGCTCGACTTCCCTACTGACTACAACATCGTCCCGCTCAACACTGTGGACGACGTCCAGAAGATCGAACAGATCACACTTGCCGTTTCCGCCATCCCTGGAAACGTCGAGCTTGACCCCGGTGTCAAGGAAAAGATACAGGTTGCTTTCCAGAAAGGTTCCCCAGACGGTAAGTTCCTCGTTGAGGCGGCCTACAAACCAACCGAGACTCCTGTCTTGAAGCTTGCCAAGAGCCTTGGCTGGCACACCATCCCGGGAAGAGAGATGCTTGTCAACCAGGGAATTGCACAGCTTGAGATTTTCTTTGGTGGCATCCACTTCCCTTACCAGCCGATCTACGATGCTGTTGTCAATGAATGAATTTGCTTCACTATATAGTTCTTTGTGTTTAGTTATGTTATTTCGTTACTGTGTCTTGTAGTGTGAACCCCTAGCTTAAATATTAAGCTGAATATGGGAGATAATATGTGAGGTAATATGTGAGGTAATGTGAGGTAATATCTGAACTAAATATTTGGGGTAAATATCTGAACTAAATATCTGAACTAAATTATCTCACCTCTTTCCATCTTAATTCTATTTCATCTTTTATTTCATCTTTTCTTTCATTTCATCTCCATTTCATCTTATCTCATCTCACCTTATTTAATCTCACCTTTCTCGTCTCATCTCATCTCATCTCTTCAAACCATGTCTCTCACTTCATGCCAGCAATACTTCCTTGATCGAACCAGCAAGCAATCCACTACTGTCGAAAAATACCAATTCGGAGACCAAGATGCAGACATCAAACCAACTCAAGGGGGACTGCAATGGTTTCCTGATACATCCATGTGGAATATCGAGGACATACAACGAGAACTAGGCCACATGACATTCAAGCCGGCCTCAAAATGGTCCGTGGACAGAATATCACGTTTTTTCTCTCTGATTGAAAGAAAAAGCATCGAGTTACAGCAGAGTCGACCAGGATTCGGCCATCAATACCAAAAGTTACCAATCAGCACTGTGCTAAATTGTGCAAACACAGCATTCGGGTTCTGCAACTGGTCCAGCGAGGTCGTTCCCGGTTCTGGAAAGCTTGTGAAGTACGCGAAATCAGATGATGCCGAACAGTGCTACAACGTGGACTACGAGCTAAAAATAAGGCTCATCCTAAAAGACGGTACTACACTAACCAGAAATGGCACAGGAAGCGCCAGGTCGTTGCCCCTAAGTCAGGAATTCTCAAAGTGCAGAAAGGAGGCCATGACAAACGGCCTAAAGAACTGCTTTTACTCGTTGATCGGATTATTGGTGGACTACGAGGGAAAAGTGAAGGACGGATACTACGACAGGTACAAAAGCTGATGAAATATCAGTGCTGGCACTTTAAACTTTGCTTAGTAAATACAGTCAGATGAGCGACTCCACCACATCCTTACCCTTGATGATCCCCGTGGTGAGAATTAGCAACTGCTTACCCCTGGTTGATTCATTTCTCGACAGAACGTACCGGATAGTGGCTATTTCACTGTACGTGATTCCACCAATGATGCTCACGATAATCATATCCCTCCTCACGTGATAACGGCTGCTGAGCGATGCCATTTTTGGCGGGATCAAAGTCGAGAAAAGACCCCTCTTGGATTCTGGAACCAACAAGTCCTGATACACCTCACCACTGATGTCACTCATGCGGAGGTTGTCCCAGCCGTATTTTCTATATCTAGCATTCTTAGCGGTGGTCTGCTTTCTCGATCCATCTTCTGCTGACAGGAAGTCTCGGTCATAAATTGCTTCGACAAGTCTTGTTGTAAGTGGAACGTATCCGGGAAGTGCAAAGCTTGGCTGCCCAACTTCCGACGGCTCCTGGCTCTCTTCCACCGGCATGAGGTTCATGCTGCTGACAACCGACTTGAAATTCCGAATCAACTGCACATCATCCTTGTCCGTATCGCTCACTGTTGTACGTGTGGAGAGAAAGTTGAGCTGAGGCTCCCGAGAATAAAGAAGATGCAGATCTTGCAATCTCAGAAATAGTGAAACGTACTGAACTCCGTAATTATTTAATATCCCTTCCTTCATCATTTTATACTCCTGCTCTCTAATTCCTGACTTCACTATACTCGTGAGGATTAAGAGTCTAACGACATCGCTTATGTCCGGGTCATATTTATACATAAAATCAAGTATTGCCGTACAGTTGCTCTTACTGTCTAACGTGTCCGCAACAATGCTCTGCTGTAGATCGATGAATTGCTCATAGTATGTCTGGTTGAGCTCACTCTTGCCAAATATTGCATTAAGCTGCTCATTGCTGTTTGACGGTGCTATTACATCGACAATATGCTCTGCAAGTAATGTGTGCTTTTGGACAAATGTTTGCATCTCCTTCAATCCATTAAGCCCCTCCACAAAGTCCTTCATCTCAGATATGTTCTTCAATTGACTTCGCTTATCATATTCTGTCTGGAGCTCCCTCGCATTTTCATTCAAAACGGATCCAACCATCGAGAAGTTGAGGTCTCTAATCTTCGGATATATCTTATCTTTAGGGTCTCCAAGCCGGATGTTTATCTTTTCCTTGTTGTCCCGCGTGTAGTTCACAATCCCAAGCTTTGTACCGAATACCTCATTGCAAAGACCAGAGTAACAAAGCTCACTTAAAAGACAGCTGACAAAGTCCACACCGCGATCAAGACACACAAAATCAACGTTTCTGTTGAAAAATGAGAATTGATCCGTGAATAACGTACTGTCTTGGTCTTCTATTCGTTTTCTTTCGTTTGCAGACATTTGTGTCAAATGTTCAGAGTATAGCTTCTGGTAAATCTTCCACAACTTAGTCGACAAATTTCCTTTCAAATACACGTTTGTAATTCTTATTTTATAGTTTGATTCGAAAACTAGCCGAAGCAGAGCGCTTGCCATCTCTTCAATAGGCCTAATGGTATTATATCTTAAAAGTGGACCTAGCCCTCCATTCTCCATTTCCAACGTTATAATATCATTATCAAGGGCAGCGAAAGTTCCCATCTTCCAGCTGTACACACTAGATAGGTTTTCCCAAACTCCTTGCTCTTGGAAAAAGCTTTTTGTGGATTGTGCCATACCGTGATCAACTGTGATGAGATTTGTGTACTTGGAAGGTGAGCCGAAAATTAAAAGTTTCTTCTTCAAAAAAGTGGCCAATCTCTTAAGATCATTAAGCGATCGATTTAAAAGTAGAATCACTACACTGTCAAACTGTTTCAGAAGTGCATTGTAATCGTAAGTATGTTCATCATCATAATCTAGCCAAATCACTTTCGAGATTCCCGTCGACTCTTTCAATTTCGAGAAAGACGACAATATATTGATTCTAGAAGTCAATTCTTTCTCAAGTATAAGAAGATGTCCCCCATCCGACTTCTGATTGCTTGCATGTGTGACTTCATTTCCAATTGTGATGATACCTGAAGACTCTTTATCGTTTATATCTTGAAATATTGAAAGCAACTCCTCCAGAGATCGCTTTCTCAAGTAATCAAATGATATGAGGTTTGCAGTCACAGACTTCAATATAGGCTCAGGCATACCCTTTCTAGTCTATGAGTTTATTACAATTGATGTGGACTAATCGTAGCCTTAATATGCCTAACTTACCAACATACGTACCGAGATAAAGATTGTGTGAATTTAATAAAAAATTACCGAAATATGGAATGCGCGCTAATTGCTGCGATCAATATTTCCAAAGATGAGTTACAATATATGACTAGAAATGAATCATACAATTCAAAATTAAAGAAATGTACGCTTGTAACCTTCAAAAAAATAACGTAATTTCACGTAGCGATCCCATTCAAGCAAACATACGGATAATAAAGAAAAGAGAATAAATAATGCAGTACCAGCCTTAAGTATACGCGAGTAGCATAATATACCAGGCAAGCAACATGCTCTGTGAGGATTTCTGGACTGTCTAAATACATCCAAGAAACATCGCTTTACAAACACTTAAGCAGATCGTACTAAACCATCTGGTACCTAAGTGGTCGTAAATAATCAAAATAAGGTGATTCGATAAATTTAAGCCTCCTCCTCAGCCTTCTTTTGAGCTGCAAGTTGTGCATAGTAGTCTTCTCTAGTCTTAACCATTGGCTTGTGAACATAGTGCCACCATCCAAGAGCTGCAATGGTTCCCAAACCAAATCCTATTGTCAAAGAAGAAGATTTCCAGTTAGTAAAGTGCTCCTTCAATATTGACATATCAATTCAAATCATTTAAAGAAGAGAAAAGACAGGTAAAATCCCTTAAAATGACTCTTAGCATGATCACGAAATGAACATTTCCCGTTTATTTGATAGTTAAGTTAAAGTAACAAAACAAAAACCATATTCCGCGCACATTTGACACATTTCGTGCCTTTCAAATACAACATATTCTGAAAATGGTATAGTCTAGTTGATTGAATGCAGATAAACAGATAAATGTGCTGACAAGGCAAGATTACTCATTTCTATCGTTAATCAACACTTTCATCTTCGCTTAATTTGTATCAACTTACCAGTAACGATATCAGTGATAACTCTCTTTTTCATAAAACCTGTGATTGGTGCAATCATTTTTTATGTATTCGATCTATAATTTCTCAAACAAAGTATAATGTTTCAAGTTATAAGTGTGGACCAAAAGAAGTATTATATGCTTGTTCAAACGGTGATAGCCTTAAAATGCATTTTGTCAAAACCTTATTTATTTAATTTTTTTCTCACCCTACTTTTTATTTTTGATTGTTCGATACATATATATATATATATATTTTTTTTTATTGGGGAAATCAAGTGACTTCACACCATTAATAACTTCTTTCTCTGAGATGCCACTTACAAATCAAATGTTTCCTATTTTCAGAGAAAGCGTTCTTCTTATTCAAGAATAACAAACATATTTATTTCCTGCAAGACCAATAAATCAGCAGTTACCATACTTTATATCAATCATAAGGATAACCATTTGTGATTGGTGTAGAGATGTTTGAGTTGCCACTTTGAAGTTTGAAGTATGCTTGCTTCTTTTCTAATGAATAAAGCACCCTTACGTATAACAATTAGTATTAAACAATAAGCATTATGCCTGAACAAATCACTGATTAATTGCCAAATATTAAGCTAATTCATTTCAAAAGCATGGGATGGCAATCCTTGATAAAGTTATATTTGAAGTTGCATATACGGCAGGTTCGCGTGATTTTTACGCATATATTAGGAAAAACTCAAGCGGCCAATCAGGTAACCAAGAATACGAAGATGCCCCCATCATATTGGAGAATTTTTATTTTTTTTTTATTTTTTTTTAAGATGATACATTCATTCATCCCAGTCCAGTATGCAGGATGATCATTTTTAAAGATGGAAGGAAGTATAATATGTGGATAAGCATTACAGGTAGATGTGACCGAAGCCTTAAGCATGATTGAAACACAAATAAAGATTTTGGTTCATGTAGCAGGCCAGACAAAATGTAGCATAAAAAGGACTTTAGGGTAGGCAGCATAAAAATACAGCTAAGAGGCTTGATGGTGCTTTATAAACATGGCAATCATCAGATCATTCTTCGAAACTGTAAACAGTCAAATACCATTTTCTCGTTATTCGAGTCCTCTATTTAAATGGTATGCATTATATTATAGCACGTAACTTACCAAACTCGCACCCCCTGATGTGATTTTATTTTATTTCAATTTGTATTTTTTTTTTTTTTTTATTTTCGAAACCTTAAATTTCTTTAATATATTTTCTCGCTGCCAGCCTGGATTACGCTTTTCTTGAACCAACATTGTAATTAAGTGTTATCATATAATACACGGCTCGTTGACCATAAATACATATCATATACTGAAAAGCAATTTGTTCGTCACAATGTTCGGAAGATTAATGCAATTTCAGACCAAGAGATTCATGTCCTCATCTGCAATCAGGGCTACTCCACATTACCATTTCAAAGATGGTATCTATTCAAATATACCATTCAAGGTTCATAATAGAAGAGTTCCATACGCAGTTCCACACATAATTTTCTTCTCTTTGGGTTTCATTATTCCATGCATTGCTCTATTTGTTCAGTTCCGGAGAAACGGTGATTTCCAGAACTTCCATAAGGTGTTTGGAAAGAAGGATGAAACTGCAGAAGAAGAAGAGTAAGCAAATTGGCTGGCCTATGTCTTGTGACAATCATTTTTTTCATACTGAAAGATAACTCTCAGCCTCGATGTTGGACGTCTGGATATTAGGAGATCATTTGAATGATTTTGTCATGTATGCAGCGGTTGCCTCTTTTTGTGGCCTGGCAAGATGTGTAGTGATCCATCGTGGATAAGCTATACTCTTTTTTCTCGGGGTACATCGAAAGTGTGTACGACCGTTACACCTTATTTATTACTTTTGTGGTTATTTAATTGGAACTATCGTTTGATAACTGTTGCTGGAAGTATCTTAGTATTTGAATCTTTGTTATTTTATTTAATTCATTTCATCACTTATACATGTTTCTGTGTGCGATTTCAGAGAATGCATAATTATTGAGATTTTTCTTTGTATTTGAACGTAGACATGCATATTCTCTACAAATTCAATATGCCATGCATTTATACAGTGGTCACTACATTCCACAACAAGCAAAGATCACGTTTTAAAATATAAAGAGCATTAATTAACATTTGCATGTGCATTCAATCTAAGTCAAGGTCCATGGCCGATTCAAGATCAGATGTGTTATATGCATTTTCATTATGTGCTGAAGAGGCTGAAGTGTTTCCCCCAGCATTGTGTCCATTAGTTGGACGTGCAGAAATATTCTGGGGAACATTTTGTGGAGCAGCCGGATTTGCATCTGTATCATTGCCAGTAGTGCTTGAAAACGTATTTGTAGAAATATTAGGAGTGTTCGCAGAGGTAGAAGTGTTCGCAGAAGTAATAGCGTTCATAGAAGTAGCAGCATTTGCAGAAGCAGCAGCATTTGCAGAAGTAGCAGCATTTGTAGAAGTAGCATTGTTTGCAGCATTTGAAGAAGTATTAGCAGTGGTTGCAGCATTTGCTCCTGCATTATTACCATTATTAGGTGTCATTGATCCCAGAAAAGCAGTTGCAGCTGCCTGGGCAATTCCTCGCAACTGTGAACTCATATCATTCGGATTACCACTTGCATTTACCTGTGCAGTATGATTTTGTGCCTGATTGGACAGTGCATGTCCAATTTGACTGGCAATTGTTGTTGCTAAACCTCTTGCCATATCTGCTCCGTTCAAAGGTTGCCCATTATTAGCACGGCCCTGAATAAAAGCCTGAGCGGTGTTATTGATCTGCTGTGCAAAATTAGGAATATTGCTGCGTGCCGTTGTGTTACTTGACCCACTATAATCTCCGGCCTGAACATCCGGAATTCCAACATCTGGATCAGGTGCATTCTGTGCACTTGCAACCGGATGTGTTGAATCGGCCTCTGAAACATTATTCTGTGTTGATGCCTGGGGTGTTGTAGGGTGATTTGGCTGATCTGCATTGTTATCCAAAGGTTGTCCAGTAATTCTACTAATCAGGCCCATCAAGCCATTAGCCTGATTAGGGCCAACTGTGAAGGAAGCACTGAAGCCATTAGGTCCCTGAACAATCCTCGGGTTTGCATTTGCTCCGTTTTCATTACCACCAGTGGTAGTTTGTTGAAATAACGGAAATTCAGCGGCAATTCCTGCACCATTTCCAGCAATGTTTCTCCCTTGTGTGTTTCCATCCTCAGCAAATGATGTCGTTGGGTTCACACTTCTGTAGACAGCAGGGATATCGGAATTACCTCCCGTTTCATGCCGAATGGACGAATAACCATCAAGCGTAATACGAACATCATCCGCGATAATTCCATCAATATAATCCTGGGAGTAGCCCTGCTGCCTAGCCCGGGATTCAGTCAACCTGACAGCTTCTTTAAGTCTGCTTTTAAACCTGTCCAACTGGTGAGGATGTCGAGAAGACACTCTAACTGCTTGCACGTAGTTCTTCAACGATTCCACAACGTTACCTTTGTAGAGCATTAGAAATCCAAGCCGCAAAAGACTTGGAACATATTCTGGATTGATGATTAATGATTTTCTAAGATCGTCCTCTGCTTCATCCATCGAATCCAACTTGATTAAAGCCGCGGCTCTGTTGCAATACAACGCAAAGGCGCTCGGCTGTAAATCTATACATCGAGTATAACATATTAAAGATCCAGTGTAGTTCTCCTTTCTAAACTTTCTATTACCTTGTTCACGCAAGGACTCAAACGTTTCCGCCATGATGTTATTCACAGAGCTTGCCTATTTATGCCGATTAAATGAAGAGACTGTATGTGGTGCGGACAAGTTATTAAATAAATCCTGAAATATTTCTGCCAGATATCATTGCCTATCTATTTAAATTTCTTTCTCCCCCATTTTTTTCTTGGCCTATGTTCGCGGTTTCAACGCATTCAAGTTCACTATATGGAAAGAGCTAGAAGGAATATTGCCAGTTCAGTAACATTATTGGAGGATGAAGATCAATGGAAACGAATATCCGGTTTCATATCCATGTGAATTTAATATTCGTTATCGTGGTGGAAGATGGGCTGAATAATTTGTAAAATACTGCAATATGTTGTGCACGTATACTTCTGACAGATGTAATATTTTCCAGATCAGCTGACTGAAGTCACGAGAGTACGTCATCAAGAATGGCAACTGATAACAAAAAAAAAAAAATTAGGAAAGCGAAGAAATATATGAAAATCGAGCGTATGATAATTCCCCGCCATTTCGAATGTAGAAATGTATTCAGAAGGTACTTTACATTCATAACGAGCCCTTTCATATTTGAACTCAATACATTTTTAATTAAAAAACGAAAAACAAATTTTATGTATATAGTGCATTTCGTTATTGCTCAAGAATTACCGGACATTACTTAACCTATAAATATATCGACATCCCAAAGCTACAATACACGATCGCTAAATGTGGTCTAGGAACGCGGAGGAGCAAACGAAAGGGGATAATAAAGAAAATAAATTAATGCCTGTTACAAAAGATCAAACAGAAGATTCATATGGCTCTGATTTATCCATTGATCCTGAGAAGACTATTCCCGAGCCCCCGAAATACGAAAGACAGATATGTCTTGATGATGCTAGATCTTTGACAAATTTCTTGAAGCTATCAAGGCTGAACGTTGATGATTCAATTAGGATCCAACTTAACGCGTTTATAAATCACCATGAATCGAAATCTAAGAAATCCATACTGTCTTTTAAGATGCCAGATCATCAATCGGAGTCACCTTGTCTACCATTAATTAGAGAACTCATTTTTCCCCAGTGGTACAAACGACTCGATGCTATTAAGTATTGCTCGAATGAGGTCCAAAAAATGTCGCAAGAAGTGAAAGATGATCCGCTGAATAACTTGTCAGAGGAGAAGCAAAATGAGCTTTTAAGAGTGGATCCATATGCTATGAGGGATATAGAAAGAGCACGCGTTGAAAAAAATGATACAGTTGAGGCCTTAAAAACCAAATGGTCAAATGCTGAACAAGTTGAAGGCATTATCAGAGATAGAACTGAGGGAGTTATCTATGATATTTGTGACATAAATAACTTTAACGTGAAGCAGGAGTTTATCAAATATTCAAACGAAATGGCACACAGAAAATTGTAGTAAATAAAGAGGCTAGCCGAGGCTATCCTTCTCTGCAATATTATTCAATATCATTCTCAGTTTCTAAATCTGCAATCCTGGAAATGCTCTCGTTCGACAACATACTATTTCATGTTATAAATATGATTACAGTGGTATGTGTCCATGTAAATATATAAATAAATATTAAATATACAGACACGAAAAAATAAAATAAAATAAAATAAATTTCAACAGTAAACAATGAATAGACAAATAAATACTATACCTTAGACCTACATTTTCTTTTTATTAAATGATGTTATTCCTTTGAGCCATTAACTCTATTCGAACATGTCAATCGAAGAATCGGCGAAAAGAAAAAGGCAAAAGTACTACAAGTTTATTGATTCACGCATAAAGCGTCTAAAATCATACAATGAAGAATCACTTTCCGAGCAGGAACTTGAGAAAATCATTAAGGAACTAACCGCAGTGATACCAAAGAAAGGTTTAAATATTCGACAGTTGAATATACTAATTGATATCATAAAAGATAAAACAAATGTTGCACAATTCAAAACTTCCCACAAAACAAAACTATTAAATATCTTACGATGCTTTGATCTGGTAGATTTTGATACTGTCTTAAAAGTTCTAAACTGCTTTAGGGCACCACTATATTCGAATGGTAAAGTTACGACAAACCGCAAAATTCAGCAGAGACTCTCAACTTGGCTTATAGAGAATATATGTAACTTTGACTGGGACAGGAGATTTCTTTTACTACTACCGATAATTTTCAACTTGCTATCTATAGGATATATAAGAAAGGATATAGCCACCTTGTTGACATACCTTTTGGAGATTGGAAAATCTAGTATAGATCAAAAATTTGATACAGGACATTTTATAAATGAGTATAAAATATGTATACTCAGCAAATATCTTAAGAAAGATGACAGTGTATTGCCTTTGGCATTACTTTTTGATCGATATTTAACCGCCCATCAAGATGAATACAGCCTTTCAATTTATTATGCATTTCACAATTTAACTTCCCGAAGGCTGTCAGACAAGAAGCAGTTGTTAGTAAATGCTTCTCTACTTGGAAAGGATATACTAGGAGATATAAAGAGTGCAGCAGTTTTGTACTATAATGATGTTGGAAAGGATGCTTCTGATCCTGAAATACGTCAGTTTCTTACCTTTGATCAGCACTGCAGCATAATTGGTGATGCTTATGACCGTTTTACTTCTATTGCAAATGCATTAATGCTTCCCCCAGCAAAAAGACAAAAAACATCAAGCAGTTTAATTAGACAGGCAGCAGAGTACAAGCCAATATTCAACTTAAATTTTACTACTTTTGATGATTTTTGTAAGCTACTCGGACAGAAGAGTATGCAGTGCAATATTTATGAACTTATGACATTTTTCAGTGGGAGAAAGTTTTATGAAGATACAGGTGATGCAAGTTCAACCGATGGCTCACCACTAATTCTCACTTTATTAAAGGTACTACTGATATTTGATGAGAACAATTTAGATACGTCTATTAAGATGTTCGGTTCGAAAGATCGGAATGCTGAATTTGAAAATAACTTTCTTGAAATGGCGAAATTTACATTAACACTATCAAAATCAATCGAGCAGAGAATATTTTCAGATCCATGTCCAACAGTTACTAATTTGAAGCTGATCGAGTTTTTAAGTTTTAAAAAATGGGGTGAAATTGAGCCGTTCTTGATATCAATTTTTGATTCAATTGAAGATGGGCAACGTATCTCTGAGATAGTAACTTCGCTTTGTAAGATGCTGCAATGCTGGATGATTCAATTTCATACTTCCGATAATTTGGATATAAATGATGTGTTTCAATCGATTAATCGTTGTATACAGTTTGTTATTAATACTGTTGTTCGATCATTCCAGCGTAAGTTTGATATTGATACTGCATTTAGCATATTGTGGGTTCTACATTTGATGCAACATATGCCAAAAGATTTCATTTTCATTAACAATTTAGTGTTACCACCCTCAATTGCATATTGCATGGTATTTTCGAATAATCCACTTCTCGTTGACAGTTTTTGTCGCCATGTCGATTATTGTAAATTATATTTCTCACAATACGGCTCGACATATATCCTCAATAGATCTTCCGGTATACGAGTGGAAAATGATATAAACCGTGAGTTGAGCGTCGTTAATCTTCAATCATTAAAGAATTTGCATAACTCATATGTCATGGACATGTGCAATATCATCTGGAGAAACAAATCTTTCGACGGTGGTCCAAAATCCACTGGAAAGGGTTTTATGATGCCTCGCGAATTTGTTAGTCGTCTTCTTAGACTTTCGTCGCATACATTTATTTCAGATAGTGATATATCATATGTGGATAGTGCAAAGCAGACATTCAATTTGTTTTATTCGCCTGCCTTTTCTTCGCTTATTTACGGAATTATTCATAAGAGGGAGTTGGAGAAGAGTACTGGAATAAGTCTCACAACTCCGTTGAATCAACATACCTTTGACAAGTTGTCCCACGATGAAAATTGGATCATTCAAGAGTATAGTGCAGACGCATACGATAAGTTTCGCGTTTTCTTATTGGAGCAGTTAAGTACGTTGGGATTTTATGGCGTCCCGGAATTACTCTTTAGTTCACTAAAAAGTTTGTCAAAGATGAAGTCCAAGGGTTATAAGAGAACATAAATGTATATTAATAAAATATAGAAATATGCAACTTATAATACGGAATTTACCATTTCCGATAGAAAATTCAACCGGATATAACACCAAATAGACATGCAGCTAATTTGCCTGATCACCACACAATAAAACGGTTTTCGCGATATATATTAAAAATTGTATTTCTATTATTACAGGATATCATTCATTATGGACCGCCTAGAAAGTGTTGAAAACAAGACATTGTATTTTCCGCAGGTTCTCTCAGACTGTGATAAGCTAATTCTAGAATATGGGTGTCAGTTCCGAAGATTGTCGTTAAATTATATCGTGGCAAATATGAGAGCGAAATTTTAAGCAGCCGGAAAACAGTTTACCCCCACAAAAGAAAAATAAAAAAAAATATATATTATATCAATTTCATACATTAAAGAAAGGGAGGAACTCCCAGTATTTATTTTTTCCCATTGTCACATCACTACAAACATTAAACACTTACCCTCAAGATATAGTTTCATTTATTTTCTTCAGCTTGCTTCTCAGATTTTCGATAAGGAGCATTCAATCTGTGGGGAGGGGATAATCGGTATTGCACAAAATCAATTCGTAACCTATTCGAACTTTTGACTTACTGAGATGACTCAGTATAGTGATTTGAGAAATGATGATGATCTTGATGAAATGAGCATTGCTTTGACAAGCTTTCATGATGATTCTGTAAGTGCGAATGCTGGACATTCATCTACAGACAGATCAACACCAGAATCTGGAAAGAGAGAGGCTCCAGTACGGGAGTTTGAAATAGAATCACCTGTGGATGATTTGGAATTTGATGAATTGGCAGTTTCTACAGGGAAACCACTAGAGAAAGTTTTTGAAGGGCACAAGGTTGTTCTGGAAACAAAGGATATTGGTATTTCCTCCAAATTGAGGGTCCAATTTTTTACTGCTTGCCTTGAACTTTTCATGCTTGGACTTATGGATCAAACACTTGGAGCTGTGATGGAGCATGTTTTAGCTGATTACGGCATAGATAGGATTAAAGTTTCATACTTATTTTTGGTTGGAACACTTGGTTACATGCCGGCAAGTTTTTTAAATCATTTCTTGATCTATAACTACGGATTATTCAGAGTTTATATTGCAGGTATGTTTTTTCTTGTCATAGGTGCGTCTATATACGGACTTAAGTCCCCATATCCATGCCTTATAGCCGCATCTCTTATAAATGGGTTTGGATCTGGATTGGCAGATTGCTGTGCGAATATATTTGTTGGAAACTTGAAGCATTCCAACCAATTGCTTGGCGTTATGCATGCTTGCTACGGACTAGGATGCCTCACAAGTCCAATATCGGTGATATACCTTATTGGGAAAGGATTTCCTTGGGCACACTTTTATTTCATTATTGATACTGTTGGTTTGATCAATATAGTTATTGTGGCTTCCACTTTCCGAAACGAAACCTGCTGGAAATTTAGATATGTTTCCAATTTGGAGAGAAAGGCTACCGGAGATGATAAGGCAGAAACCACTACATGGGAAACGTTTCACAACAAGTATGTCCTCTTTTATTCTTTGGCTTTATTTGTTTATATTGGTAGTGAGTTGAGTGTTGGTATCTGGCTATTCAATTATGTCTTCAATATCAAGCACATGTCAGAAAAGTACTCCTCCTATATTACCAGTGGATATTGGTCTTTTATGACCATGGGTCGGTTTGTTTTAGGATTTGTTACCGGAAAGTTCTTTGAGGGTAAAGAAATGCATGCCATTGTTCTTTACTGCGGCTTGGTTGCAGGTTTCTGTACAGGATTCTGGGCTCTGCAAAGCAATGTTGTCATTCAAACGGTCTGTATATTCTGCATGGGCTTTTTTGTGGGGCCACTATTTTCGACCACGATTGTTATTGCTCTTACAACCCTTCCAATGAGATATACTACCTCGGGTGTTTCATTGATAGCCGGTTTAGGAGGATCGGGTGCAGCTGTAATTCCGCCAATCATGGGTTTTATTGCCGAAAAATTTGGGGGTGGTGATGGGGAAGGTTTGGTTTATTTTCCATCATTAGTTCTTGCCTCATTCAGCACTGCAGCGTTACTTTGGCTATCTTTTTACATCACGCATAGAAGCACAATAGATTTGGGTAAAAGGCTAAGTTGAAATTTTACCCCGTTAGTTTTTGTACAACTACTTTAGACAGGATTGGTACTTTTGGGAGCTTAAATATGTTTTTAAAAATCACAGTTGTGTATATAAGTGATTATGGGATGTGAAAGAGAACGTAAACTTTTTTCAGATAACAATTTGGAAGAGGAAGCATACACGTGTGGAGATAAGAGATTTCAACGAAAGAAATCTCAGAAATCTAGTTTTTTTTTTTTTTTTTTTTTTTTTCTCTCACTTCTGCGTACCTTTTGCCGCGGCCCGAGTCCCTACCAGAGTCTCAAAGAGTCAGGCGGTGCGACCAGAGTCTGTCTGACTTCAGCTGAAATTTTCCCGCTAGCATTTGGAGTCAGATACAGGACTATATATAAGCAGACTGTATTCTTCATTTTCAGTAATAAACGCTTTTCCGTTTCTTTTCAAAGTATTAGGTGTCTTTAATATACAACAGCTGTGTATTCTAATCCATATTTGTGCTTAAGTTGTTTCAAAATGTTCGGAGCATCCACAATTGCCAGAATTGTCTCAAATGGGTCTTTGCGGTTTTATTCTACGGCATCCCCTAAAATATTGAGGACTCCACTTTACAACTCACATGTCAAACTTGGGGGAAAAATGGTCCCTTTTGCCGGCTACTCAATGCCGGTTATATACTCAGGTCAGTCGCACATCGAATCCCACAAGTGGACAAGAACGCATTGTGGTGTTTTTGATGTTTCTCATATGCTCCAGCACAGGATTGTTGGTTCAAAGGCAGCGGATTTTCTACAGACACTATGTCCAACAGATTTTAAGGCTTTGAACAAATTTCAATTCCACTTGAGTGTTATCCTTAACCACGAAGGTGGAATTGTCGATGACTGCATAGTGACAAAACATGCCGATGATTCATTCTACATGGTTACAAATGCCGCTTGCAGAGCCAAGGATGTTGGCTTTATCACCTCTGAGTTGGAAAAGTACGATGGAAAATCAGATGTTAAGCATGAGACTTTTGAGGGAGTTCTTCTCGCAATTCAAGGTCCCGAAGCCCGCAATGTGATGGCAAAATACACACGCTCAAATCTAAATGATCTCTACTTTGGAAACACCCGGTTTATCGATCTAAAAGGATTTGGTACCGATGAAAAGTTCCACATTGCTAGAAGTGGATACACTGGTGAAGATGGATTTGAGATTTCGATTCCAAACAGCAAAGTTGGTGTTGACTTCTTCAACGCCCTGATGGAAGAACCTGAAGTGAAGCCAATTGGATTGGGTGCCAGAGATTCGTTGAGACTTGAAGCTGGGATGTGCTTGTATGGATCAGAATTGACTGATGCCACTACACCTGTTGATGGATCCTTGTCATGGCTTGTTTCAAAGTCCAGAAGAATTCCTGATGCCACGTTCAATGGTGCAGCCAAGATTCTTTCACAGATTGCACATCCAAAGACTGTCAAGGCAAAGAGAGTCGGATTGCAGTCATCTGGTCCTTCTCCAAGACATGGGAACAAGATATTTTCTGTTGCTGAGCCTAGTAAGCAGATTGGTGAGGTTACATCTGGATCATTTGCCCCTTCTCTTGGACATAATGTGGCTCAGGCATACATTCAAAAGCCATATCATAAGAAAGACACGGAAGTTCTTATCCAGATTAGAGGTAAATTGAGAAGTGCCAAGGTGACTAAAATGCCATTTATCGAGGATCATTACTATCGTGAAGGTTAATTAGATATACAAATTGAATAGAAGAGAATATATCATAGCTGGTAAATAGTAAGTTAAATTTACTGTATTTATGTTTGTTTGTTATTTTAAATTTTCGTGTTAGGACTGTTAGTTTTTTTATTTTTTTTATTTTTTTTTGTGACGCGAAAAGAAATGGAGGTGACGCGAAACATTATAAGCAGGATCAAGATAATTAATCAATATTCATGCCTGTTACCATGATCCCCTGCTATAAAACATCTTCTTTCCTTTCTCTGAAGCAAGTAATTAACTCAATAAAACGAGGCATTTTTATTTTGTTTCACTTTTTAACCATGTTTATCAAAAGAATTGTGATTCAAGGTTTCAAATCATATAAGAACGAAACTGTTATCAACTCGTTTTCTCCACATCATAATGTGGTTGTTGGTCGAAATGGATCTGGAAAGTCAAATTTCTTTGCCGCCATCAGATTTGTTTTATCGGATGCTTACACAAATATGACGCGTCAAGAAAGGCAATCACTCATACATGAAGGATCTTCTACCGTGATGTCTGCATATGTAGAAATAGTGTTTGATAACAAAGATCGCAGATTACCCGTTAACAAAGATGAAGTGCGAATCAGAAGAACCATTGGAATGCAAAAAGATGATTATTCACTGAACGGAAAGTCTTCTTTGAAAGCTGATATAATGAATTTTCTTGAAAGTGCTGGTTTTTCAAGATCTAACCCATATTATATTGTGCCTCAAGGCCGAATTACAGCCATTACAAATTCGAAAGATTCTGAAAAATTGGATTTGTTGAAGGAGGTGGCCGGTGCGACCGTTTTTGAGAAGAAGTTAAAGGAATCTAATAAAGAAATGAATGCAGCTAATAAGAAGCAAGAGCAGATTGATGAGATGCTTAGCTATATTAACACGAGGCTCAGTGATCTCAGCATGGAAAAAGAGAACTTGAAGGTTTTCGAAAAGTATAACACCAGCAAGAAAGTACTTGAATTCAATCTTTATGATAGAGAGATCAAAAGTCTCACTCAACAAATTGACTCCGTTGAAAATAGTTACTCAGATATTTTGCAAAATTCCAACGCAATTGCAGAAGACCTTAATGATGGTGAGATTGTTATCAAGAATCTCGAGGATAAACTAACTGAGTACAAATCTCAGAGGAAACTTTTAGAAATTGAAAGCAAGAACAATGAGCAAGAAATAGCAGATGTGTTGTCTGCCATAGGTGCTGAAAAGGCAGAACTTAAGAGTATCAAATTAGAACTTGCATCAGCATCTGGTGAAGACTCTTTAAAACTTGAGCATGCAAAGCAGAAGCTACAGAAAAAAGCTGAAAAAAGAGATAGTATACATCCAAAATTACAAAAGCTTACTAAAGACTCACAAGAGATATCATCAAGATTGGAAAATATGCGCTCAGAGCAGAGATCACTACTTTCCAAAAAAGGAAGAGGGAGGCAGTTTAAAACAAAGCAACAGAGGGATGACTGGCTTGAAACGGAAATTGAAAGATTAAATAATTCGTTGACAGAAAAGAAGAATTCTTTGGCTTCTTTACAAAACACTGAAACCGACATTCACAAGAAAATTTCTGATTTGGAGGGGAAAAAGAAGCAACTTGAAATTGACTCTTCTCAAATTTCTGAGTCACAAGCGGAGAAGGAGTTATATGATTTGAAGGTTCAGTGTACCGCCCTTATTGATCAAAGGAAATCCCTATGGAGAGAAGAAAGTAGACTTAACAGTGTTCTACAGACATATAAGGATGAAAAATCAAAGGTGGAGGAGGATTTGAACGGCATGATGAGTAGTTCCATCTCTAAAGGATTGAAGTCCGTGAAGGATATTGTTGATAATTTGAGCCTTGAGGGTGTATATGGTACACTTGGCGAATTGATAGATGTGAGTGATAAATATAAGACTGCAGTTGAAGTTGTTGGTGGTAATGCCCTATTCGACGTTATTGTTGATACAGATCGAACCGCAAGCTTAATAATGGAGCAGCTAGCTACTAAAAAGACTGGCCGAGTTACATTTATACCCCTAAATAGGCTGAAGCAAAGAACAGTGCATTATCCTCCAGGTGGTGATTCAGTTCCTCTAATAAGAAAAATTGCTTATGATGACTCGTTGGAAAGTGCTGTTCAACATGTATTTGGAAATACAGTTGTCGCTATTTCCTTGGAGCGGGGAGCAGAAATTTCAAAATCTACTGGATTAAGTGCAGTCACATTAGATGGTGATAGATGTAATAATAATGGTGTTTTAACAGGAGGTTTCAGGGAACAGGCAAAATCTAGAGTGGACTGCCTCAAAAGCATCAATAAATGGGACTCCGACATTACAACAGTCGATGAAAAGTTGCGTGAAATCAAGAACCGTATTTCGGAGAAAGACACTGCAATAACGAAAATTAATGGAAATATTAATCAGAAGAGGAAGCAGTATGATTCAATTTTGGTAGAAAAAGACCTCAAAGAAACGCAAGTTTCCGAAGTTGAAAATCAACTCAATATGAGTAAGCAAGAGGTTGCTACTACTGAGACTCAAATTAAAAAGCTTACATCTAGTATTGATCTGTTGAGTGAACAAAAGCATCAGTACGAAACAGAAGTGAAAACAGATTTTGAGAGTAGCGACTTATTGGATTCTGAAGAAGAGAAGTTAAGCACTTTGCAAACAGATATCCCTAAAGTTCAAAAGCAATATGATAGTATATCTGGTGAACTTCAGAGCCTTGAGATGGACTATTCCTCATTGGACTCTGAAATAAAAGAGATGCTAATACCGCTAGTATCTAGACTCACTAGGATTGTTTCGAAATCACATGTCAGTGAGGTTCATAGCATGCGTATCAGTGATCTTAAAAGTAAATTAGAAGATGATGAAAAAAGAAGCCAAGAATTGGATACGGAGAAGAAAAATATTAAAAGTAAAGTGGACGAATTGGAACAAAGCATGTCGGAGGTGGAAAAGAGCAGAAAAATGGCGGACGAAAATCAGAAGAGTTTGATTCAAAAATTGGCTATTTACAGCAAAGACACTGATAAGCTTTTAAGTAAGAAGGTTACTTTAAAAACAAGAAGAGATGAACTTAATAAGAAAGTGAATGACCTCGGACTTCTTACAGATGATGCGTTCACTAAGTATGAGGGTGTGGAGTCAAAAACAATATTGGATGAACTTACTAAGGTGTCGAAAGAGCTTAAGCAGTATAGTCACGTCAACAAAAAAGCCCTTGAACAATATATTAACTTTAGCAAGCAGCGGGATTCTCTTGTTTCGAGAAGAAAGGAGCTTGATAAGGGTAAGTCCTCTATTGAAGAATTAATGCTCGTTCTTCAGAAGAGGAAGAATAAGGCTATTATTCAGACCTTCAAAGAAGTTGCCACGAAGTTCTCTGAAGTTTTCCAGGAACTTGTTCCTGCTGGAGTTGGAAACCTCATTTTACAGAAGAAAAATGATAAGTCAATTGAATCACTAACTCAGCAAATTGTCGAAGAAGGTGATGGCACGGAAATATCATCTGACCAGTATGTTGGTGTTACTATCGTAGTGTCTTTCAATTCTAAGAAGGATGAACAGTTAAGGTTGGAGCAACTTTCGGGAGGTCAAAAGTCATTATGCGCATTAGCACTTATTTTTGCTATTCAGAAGTGCGATCCAGCACCATTTTATTTGTTCGATGAGATAGATGCAAATCTCGATGAGCAATATCGTACAGCCGTTGCTAATCTTGTTCATAAGCTTTCTGCACATGCACAGTTCATATGCACGACCTTCAGAAAAGAAATGTTGGATGTTTGCGATAAATTCTATGGTGTCATGTTTAATAACAAGGTCAGTACAATTGCCGAGATATCCAAGAATGAAGCTCTTAACTTTGTGGGAGATCTCCAAGCTGAGCACGTCAATTCGACAGACGCGTAAATCGAGTTTCAGTCGATGCTTTGTTTGTTTATAAATTAGATAAAAGCGGTAAAGTATTTTTTGATGTATTTCAGTTAATAGTTACACAATACGAATGCTTTTGGTATAAAAATCTAGCGATTACCTTTCTTTCTGGCGTCGCTCAATAGCGACATAAAGGCTCTGTTTTTACTTTTCTTCTTCTTTCCATTCTGGCCTATTTTTATAATATTACTAGCCTCCTTTGCGTCGATAAAGTTGGCTGCACTAAGTCCGGCATCAGATCCAAAGCTTGAATCTGAATCTGAGTCACTATCTGAATCCGAGTCACTATCTGAATCCGAGTCGCTGTCTGAGTCTGACCCGGAATCGGAATCAGAATCGGAGTCTTTAAGGTTTGTACTCTGGTAAGTCGAACTTTTAGAAGATTGCCCTTTCTCCCTAACTGAAGGTATACCCTTCTTTAAGAGCTCTGAAAGCTTTGGAAGAGATGCAATTTTGGATTTAGCTTTCGTTTTATGCACGGGTGCTTTATCATTTGGTTTTGCAGATGCCGTCACCTGTGGCTTTGATGACGAAGCTTTTGCCGATGAAGCCTCAGGCTGAGGGGATAACGAAATTTGTGAACTCGTCCTTGAGCCCACTTTAGGCTTATTCACAATCCGCAGTCTTTTAGTAAACGCGGCATCCTCATCCTCCTGCTCGGACTCTGAATCTGAATCTGAATCTGAATCTGAACTCGATCCAGAACCAGAGCTTGAATCTGAGCTAGAATCTGATCCGCTTGATTCTCCGCTATCGTCATCAATGATATCTGCAGCATACTTGCGTAGATTTGCTGTTGTTTCAGACGAACTCTCTGCTTTTTTTTCTGTATCTGTTTCCTTTGATAAGCCCGTTGGTGATGAATTGAGTTTTGCTTTTTTTTCTGCCTTTTTTTCTACTTTCTCTCCCACTTTTTCTCCCACTTTCTCTCCCGCTTTCTCTTCTGCTTCCTCCTTTGCTTTCTCCTTTTCTTCCGCTTTCTTCTTTTCCTTTGTTTTCTCTCCTGCTTTGTATTTTGTAGATCTTAATTTCATTACGTTTTCATTGGCAATCTTTGTTGAATCCAAACTATTGACAGTTTGTTCCTGCTTCTTCAACATTGTAGCGCTGAATTTTGCTGTGTCTTCCGGCATGTTTATTTTAACAGTAGCTGGCATCATTTTGGTAAAATGATTATTTATAGAATTTGGATTATCATGTGTTCCAGCACTCTGCTCTTTGCCTTTCGATAAAGTAGACACGGAGCCATCTTTTACATTCATCGATGTGATACTAACAGGAGCATTGCTTAACCCGGTAGCACTTTTTGCAAGGCTGTCTACTAAAGCAGTCTGCGATGACTTCACGGCCGTTTTGTGACCTCTTCTAGTAATACTTCTGTCTCTAGCATTCTGTTTGGGTTTCTGAACACCATCTGGAGAATGCTCAAGCAATTCAGTTCTGCGTCTCCTGCTGCTTGGAATTATATTTGAAGGATCAATATCTGGACTCACTTCATCCTCCCTAGCAGCACGTGGAGATGAAGATCTGCTTTTTCTGAATGGAGAGGATCTTCTTCTCTTTCTCGGTTTTCGCGAAGGTCTTATTCCGTTATCTACCATTTTGATAAGACCCTCCTTAGTGTATTCTTCTTTCTTTTTATTTGGGGAGCTGTCAACATCCGTATTTAGCGGCTTTGAAGCAGACGTTGTTTTCTTTGTTCTTTTGGCAGAATTCCCCCCCTCAGTTGTTGGTAATTTTCTCTTTCTTGGACTTGCCTTGGTAGGCGTACTCGTCACATTTGGCATTTGCTCAACCACTTCCGGCTCATTTAGTGTTTTGTCTCCTAAAACATCTTTCTGCTTCTCTTCTTCCTTATCAAATTTTGAGATTGTCGGAACGGGTTTTTGACTCGAAACCGTCTGAATCTTTATTCTTGGAGATATCTCCAACTCATTAATTGGTTTCTGCTCGGATACCAAACATCTTCTGATCACGGTAGTGTCCGCATTTCCTTCTTCGTTAGACACTTTCTTCTCAGTTCGTAAGGATGTCTTAGATTTCTCTTCTAAAGTTTCATCCATTTTGCCTTCTTTGACCCTCTTCGACTTCAAAATATCAATTTTAGATGGAACACTAACTCTTCTGCGATTCGTCTTCGGAGAAGTAGAAGCACTTTCGTATCCATCATCCATCCCTTCTCTTACTGAATCATCACTTATCTGTGCCTCGTAGTTCTTGGATAGATTTGGCTGTGAGGCCAAATCCAGCATTCCAGAAGTTATTCTCTTCGGTGATCCTTGTGCAATTATTGGAGAGGCAACTCTCAACTTTGTGGGCTTTCTTGGACCAACAACAACAGTACGGTCGCCTTCCGGTTCAGGTATCTGTTTTATTTTCTCAATCTTGCGTACTGGGCTTGCTATTTGAGGAGAAGATTGCTTTGTCAAGTCTCTTTTCTTTACAGTTAGCTTTGCCGACTCTGATGCTGTAGTTTGGGTCGATGGCTTAGATTCGTACTCAAAGTTTGAGCTTGTATTCCATATGGACGAAGCATTGTTGCCCTGTCGTGTCTTTGGGGGAGATCTAGACTTCTGCATTACGTCACTTAAGTCTCTAGCCAAGTTTCCTCCTCTATCGTGATGCATACTTGACTTTAATTCGTTGGCAACCAAGACCCGAACAATGTTGCTAGTGTCAAACACCATAGAAACTGTATAATCTGGATCCAGATCACATTCATTCACATCCTGCAACTTGATTATTTCCAATGGCTTTTCCCCTGGATATATCTTCAAAAAACGTTCTTCAATCTCGGCAGCTAAATTATACAGTGTATTCGAAGAACTGGTGATGTGTAAAAATTTCTTCGATGCACGTTCAAAAGGAGGATTAGCACTGGTCAGACCCATTCTCGACACATATGGATTCATTGCAGACATATTGCCCATCGGATCAATTTTATAGCCAATACTCCCTTGTTGCAGAGGCGTGCTGGCACCATTTAAGGTTGATCCGGGTATAAATGACCGATTATTCGATGCCACCTGTTGCATGCTCATATCCCCTTGAAATGGACCCCCGGATGGAATCTCCAAGTTGCGAAATTCTGCATTCTGCATCCGTGGCGGTATTATATAGACTTGAAGTTTAATCATATTTTTCAAGAAACTATATCATATGGATTTCTAACGTTTGCAAATGTAGCTGACGGATCTGGGTCAGTCTGTAGTGCTTGTTTTTTTGTGGTTGAGAATATAAGATGATTGATCCAGAAACAGTGAAATTGCCACAGATTTTCAAAATCTCTTGCAGGGATAATTCCAATTCAATCAGATATTTTACACAGACACTATGCCAATCTAATTGCTCTAGTGTTGTACTCAACAGTTTGTTGAAAGTACAAAAGTGGCCCTTCCTTAATTTTGTGTTCACTAACAACCTAATAGACCTGGAGAATAAAGTTGAGTGATGAGAAACCGTCGCGAAATTAAAGGATCCAGGAAAATTTTTTGTCGCTAGCGAAAATCAGCTTAATCAAAAAAATGCCCTCGCGGGTTTTTTTTAGGTACGGACGGACGCTAATGAAGCGCGATAAGACTTTTTTTTTTTACGAAAATTCTCCAATAGGCATGCTTAAGAAAATACGTGGACGATGCAATCCAAGGATTTTATTTTCTTTCAAGTTCTTTATTTTCTTCTTCTAGTTTCGTATTTTTCTTTTGGTTCCCTATTTCCTTTATTCTGACCCTATATATACAGAAATTGTTACATTATTTAATATTACCTCAAACTATCACTTTTTCCCCTTTCCGACCATTTCGTCGTGAATTTCATCAAGAATCGTTTTCCCTTCATTATCGCTTTCTTCACCGTTTTCATTATCCTCTCCAGCATTATCAACACTATCGTTATTCCCATCACATTCAATTCGTAATGGCTCATTGGCAAAATCTGTATCTTTCATGTAGCCCCATACAGATATAGATCCATCATGGCATCCGGCATAATACCTAACAGAGTTGTGACCACCATAGACAACAGTATGCATTTTCGAAGACTGCATTCCAGGACCTCTCCGAGTGAGTCTGCAAACAAGTTTTCCATCCTGTATTCTATAAACAAGCATTTGACCATTCTCAGATGGAAACCAGAGGTATTGCATCTCTGTCTCTAGCATTGGACTGAGGCACATTTGTACAAATTGCGTTGATTTGTTCCGCACAAGAGGTCCAAAATTAATTGATTTGTTCAAAGGTTTATTTGCGGTTGTCAAATCCCAGATCCTGATCCTTTCATCAGTACCTAGGGTAATAAGATCTGTTCCCGTTTCGTTGAAAAGCAAAGAGTTCACACCCCCGTTGTGCGCTCTGGGGATATCTTCGTAGAACAGAAGCTTTCTATCACTGTTTTTATAATTTCCCGTTGTCAAGTTGTAGTCCATTTTGAAAAGACAACCATTTGCAGCACGAATGTCCCAGCCAATGCAATATCCATCAACACCTCCACTGACAAGAACATTTGGATCAGTTGGTGACCATGCACAGCTTAGCATGTAGCCAAATCCGCCCCTCTGTTTTCCACCTCCTCCTAAAGTCTGGGAATCTGCTAAAGTTCTAAGATCGACTAATTTGACACCTCCAACACCTCCGTCTAGACAACAGGCGACCTGAGAACTTGAACCAGATGGATCAAAATCAAAGTTTAACACTCTTGATTTTAGATCAAACGACTGTACTGGCTGCATTGTATCTGAATCAAACACCTTAAGTGAATGATCGTAAGACGAGGAAACCCACATTCCATTATCTCTCCACCATTTCAAATGGGTTATGCCAAATTTGTGAACACTGTGAGCAGGAATTATAAATACAGGCTCGTATATTGGTCCATTTGCCAATTTTCGGTTCCTGTTATTGTTCTTGATGTTCTTATCTGCCTTTTCTTCCTTTGCAATAGCAAATGTATCTTCCTTCGAACTCAAATCCCACAATTTGATAGAAGAATCACCACCTCCTGATAAAAGAAAGCGTTTGTCTATTGAATCCAATGCTAAAGCATTTACAGACGCTATATGACACCTCTCTGGAAACCGACATACACCCTCAGTGTAGTCTAGACTTGCCAATTGGCTGTATTTGGCTTCAGTTACTATACTCAAAAGGTCTAACGGGGACTCTTGGAACCCGTTGACATATTGCTCAAAAAATATCTGATGCATTCAAGAGATTGATGATTCAAGTCCCTAGTTAACTATCTTACGTATACAAGTAGGTGTAAATAGTGGGTACTGTTGAGCAATCATACGTTGATTTCTTTTTAACTGTCTGTCTTTTTTTTTTTTACCTCATTTGGGACATTAACAGAAAAAAGTCTACCCCGACAGTAAGCGAAAGCGAAATACTGGCTGAGAAAGAAATATACGCGGTGTGTAATTGTCGATCGAAATTATTTTGTTGACAACTGTATATATATCACTTTAATTTTCATCGTTACCTGTTTGTATTTCAAGAAGTAGCATCGATACCCTACTCTAATCAATTTGTGAGTTCTATAATTATGGATAGTGGTGCTGAAGCTTCGGAAGGAAGCTCTGTCAAGCGGTTACTTTACAGAATTAAAAACACATATAGGTATTATCTAGACTATGTGACACCATATATGATTCAGCGTTGGATAGGGACATATGTGCTTTTTGCTCTATTTCTTGCCAGAATCCTGCTTACAGAGGGTTGGTACATTGTTTGCTACACATGGGCTATATATCTTCTTAATATGTTTCTCCAGTTCCTCACACCAAAGTTTGATCCATCTTTAGAGCAAGAGTATGAAAACGAATCTATAGAAGAGGGAACATCAAAGATGGACGAAAATGATGAGGAATTTAAACCGTTTATACGTCGTTTGCCTGAGTTTCGTTTTTGGTTTAAGAGCACGGTTGCTACTTTAATTGCCTTGTTTTGTTCCTTTTTCTCAATCTTTGATATACCAGTCTTCTGGCCAATTTTAGTTCTTTACTTCATCATTTTGTTTGTCCTTACTATGAGAAGACAAATCCAACATATGCTCAAGTACAAATATGTTCCATTTGATATTGGAAAAACTACATACAAGAACCACAAATAATTCAAGGAAAAGGTATGCATCGTCGATCCTGTTGTCTTCTCAAGGTAGTCTGTGAAAATTAATTAGATTGGCTTAGAATGAAGTGTGTTGATTTTATTTTTAATTTCATCATAATTACATTTTATTTTTTTTTTTTTTTTTTACTTTTAATGGTGGCAATAAAGCGGGACGAACTTAATTCGGCCAGCTTACATCTTTACATGTTCTTTCCTAACTGGTTTTCTGCTTGGATCTGTGTGCTTTCGCCGTTCTTTGTACATATCTCCCTTTTCTTAATGTAAATTATTATTGACAAAATTAAACTTGTTATATTGATAATCATTAATAAGTCCTACGGATCAAAGCACGAAACTCAATGGATGACATGTGTCGGACTATAAATGTGAATATATAGATAGATTGATAAGCGAAAATTAGATTAAATCATCCATAACATTATTTTTCCGTGACTGGTACTGCAAACGATTCGTTTTGTTTAACCCTAAACAGTCGTTTCGACGTTGGAAGATTTCTCGTGGTCCAGACTCTCATCAGAGCTTCTAGATGATGCATCCAGTAAAGCACCCTTAGGGAAAGAGTCTGGTCTGTAAAATCTCAAATCGATTCTTCCAACAAGGTAGAAAACATTCACTATAGTCTCCAAGGCACCCCATAAAACATACATGACAACAGGCTTGAATATCCATCCTTGATTGGCATATGTAGTATCCAAGAAGCAGCCAATGCATCTGAAGATTGCACCCAAGAATACGAAAATAGTGGTGATTGCAATAATGATAATGGACTGATTGTGCTTAAGAGCAAACTTTTCCTCACCACTCTGTTCAAACTCGTTCAACTCATCCGATTCCGGCTCATCTTTTTGATCGATCAGTCTCAATCCAGCACCCACAACAGTTCTCAATGGCTCTCTGCTATCACCGGCATGCTTTCTAAGGAAAAGCAACTCTCCCTCTTTGGAAGCATTGCGCTTAGGGAAGTATGTTGGTCTGAAAGACTTGATCCAGAAAGGCTGATAGATAAGTGACTGTCTGTCCTTTTCAGTTGTTGGGAATAGGTATGCTGCACCAATCAAGATCATAGCCAACAAGGAATATAGAACAATCAGCACAGATGTCACCTTCATGACATTCCGGCACATGTCGAAATGACTCTGACTTAAAAAGTAAAGATATGGGACAACACCGGCAACGATAGACATAACAACAACTGCAATAACAACGGCATAAAGAGCCAACATACTCTGCCAGAAAAACTTCTTATTTCCAAGAATAGGGTGCTTCCACGTGAAAAGTCTTTGGGCAAGAACCAAGTTGAACGAGGCTAAAAGAACAGTTGGAATAATAAGGAAGACCTCGGATGCAAGACCAACCTTCATTTTCAAGATATCCTTTGCCCAAACAATTCTTAGAGCAAATCCAAGCCATCTCATTAAGCAGTAGAAAGCAAAAGCTAACGACATGTAGAACTTGTGGCCTCTCGACCTGTTAACCAAAAATAATGTGGTATGTCCAAAAAATAGAATTAAGAAGCATGCAAGAAAAACTGCACTTGGTGCAACGTCGTTGCTATCTGGATACGATCCAAATTGCGATTGCTGAACATCTTTTGCTGATAGAATCAAGTAGTTAGGTATGTCGTGGACATCACTCACACCTAAATATGACTTGGCAATACTCAATAGCTTCACAATACCTGTTCCGCTGGCAGCTCCGTCGGTCATAGAGGATAACAAGGTCTGGATCTGACCAGCCATTCCACTGGAAGATAAAAGACTATCCATTATGATTATTATAGTAATAAAGTTGCGGTTGAATGTCTTAACGTCCTCTGACGATAATTGGGTATCAAAGTTCAAATTTTCTGTCCTGCAGTTTAGAGTTGGATTTTTGTTTCCTTATATATCAATGTAAATATAATTTATTCCGATTGATAAAAAGGGTGAAAAGAGGGGTTTAAGCTGTCTATTCTGCACAAGGTAACAGTGTAAATCCGTTGTAACTATTTATTTCACTGAAAACCGTAAAAATTCGCAGAGTGGGGAACAGATAGATATATTTTACCTCTTTACGCTTAAATTATTAGCTCCTCACTTGCTAATGCGGAATACCTGTCAGCTTTATATTTCGGTGATTCGGGTCTTTCAATATTGTTCCTTCAAATGTGCGGTCTGTGTGCCGAACGTTTTCTTTCATCTGCATGTCCTTAAGCAAAGAATGGCAATGTTGTATTATTCGTGAGGGTAGCCAAATCCAACAAACGCCCGATTAGGAAAGTTTTCAATGGCTACAGCTACTACAGCCGTTTATTCGAGACAGAGGGAGAGGAACACAAAAAAAAATAAATAAAATCGCATCAATGAAGTTTTAGTGCCGATCAAGTCAATATTACAGCTCCCGAAACTTTTTCTTGCCATTTTCCCCTAGTAATGCTAAACCTGACAAAGCTGAAAAAAGCAAGCTTAAAGGAACGCAATTTTATTCCTTAAGTGGTGAAAAATGCAGTTATTGTAAGGGTTTAAACCTCTGACAGAAATCGGTTCATGAGTTTTAAAATTGCAATATAATATACTATTTTCCAAAAGCCTTTCCCATTCACAGGTATAAGGCTTATGTGAAACCTCTAATTGTTTTTATTTACCTTATTTTCCCCTCTATTTTTGGTCGCTTTCGTACTGTACTTCCGTCGTTAAGCATATAGTAAACGAAGGGCGATCTTTATGTGTGAAAAATGTCTCGTATAGTTTGCCTACTATATCTACTTCGTAGAATGAATGGCACACGATAGTAAAGGTAGAAAAAAAAATTTCGCGATTACCATCCCTTCCATACAATGCCCACACTCAGATTTCAGACATCCAGCCCAACAAATTTACAAGCATCTCATCTCCATACAATAGTTGCCAGAGCATTCTCTATCAGTTTGTATTCATATTGAAGTACAAGGAAAGGTATAATTAATATTCTGCAGTTCAACATAGTTGTCTATTATATACTTTTTGTGATATTTACTGTTTTGTGCACCATACATTTAAACATCTACCACTTCAGTAGTGCGCCTTCACAGAGCTACATGCATTTTGTTATCGTCGATTCTTGTTGTCGAACCGTTTGTTCAAGTGTTGAGGAATTGGCCTAAAACATAATCCACAATGATGCGTCGAATGGCCTTATAGGTAGAGAATAATCTTAAACGTCAATTTACATGTAAGAACAATGCCTAAAAGAACCTAGAAGGGCTGTAAATCATTTTATTTTGTTGTTATTTTCTCTGCAAATGCATTCCCGGGATTAGAAATTTGCTTTCTGTCATTCCTATTATGTGGTATGCTTGCTTTTAGTTTGGTTCGGGTATCATTCAAAGGATTGATCGTTCTCTGTAATTTTTTTTTTCGCACTTCCCACAGTTGGCAAACCTTTGAAACCCTGAGAAAGCTCGCAATTTTTTTTTTTTTTTTTTTTTTAATTTCTCCACTTATTTTCGGGGAAGTCAGCTGTCAGATTTCTTTTTTATTTCTTTGTTCCTTATTCAGCCAGATTCCATTCATTTTCAACTGCTTTGTTGCAGCGAGTTTTGTCGCAAAATTTTAAAACTGGGATTTCAAAGTAAAGTGGTTTATTCCTTTTGTCCTAAGATCAAATATCTTGTTAGATTTATAAGTAGCATATGCTTAAACGCTGTTATTGTAGCAATTTTTTTATTTGTTCCATTTCCTTTTATGATTTTAAAAGATATTTACTTTTTTAAGGGGAAAGTATTTAAGGATTCCTATTTTCTTCCACTAACAAAATAGCTGTTCAACTTTTATATTTGAGGAAGATTCTTATGTACATAAAGTTTTTTGAACAACTCTCAGTCTTACGTCACATAAGTTAATTAAACATGCCAACAAAAAGTATCTCCACATCCAGTATATCTTCAGCTTCAGATGATGACTTTGATTTAACAAAGTTCATTGACCGCGGCATGTGCACTGGCTTTGACCACGTTACATTTTACGTTGGTTCTGTCAATGCAGCAGCCAGGGAGTTAATCAATAGCTTTGGGTTCATTTCTCGTTATGAACTGGGACTCGAAACCGGCTCAAAGAGTATTTGTAGCAAGGTGGTTTGCAATGGTAATGTAAGAATTCAGTTGATGGGTACCGTTCGGCCATTACACAGTACTCCAGACGATCCAAGAGTTGACGAGATTCATCTCCATATTGCAACACACGGCGATGGTGTAAAGGATATTGCATTTTCTGTCACAAATGTTGAAAAGTTCTGTGAGAGAGCCGAGAAAGCCGGTGGTACTCTTTTAATGAGGCCACAGACTATCAAGGATAAAAATGGTGAAATTATCCTGGCTCGTATTGCAGGAATTGGAGATACTGTGCACACAATTATCGACAGGACGAATTACAACGGCTTCCTTCCAGGTCCATACAATGTGACTGATTCGGCAACTGATAGACAGGGAGACGATTTCCCAGCTTTGAACATGACATGCATTGATCATGTTGTTCAAAATGATGATTGGAATATGATGCTTAAGGATTGCAAATTTTACAAGAAAGTATTTGGCTTTCACAAATTCTGGTCTGTTGATGAAAGGCAGATTCACACAAAATACTCTGCCTTGAAGTCAACGGTTATGGCCTCAGAAAATGAAAGTGTAAAGATGCCTGTTAATGAGCCTGCTAAAGGGTTAAAGACTTCACAGATTGAAGAATACATGGAATTTAATGCTGCTGCTGGTATCCAGCATGTGGCAATAAAAGTTCCGGATATTCTTAGTGCTGTGTCTGAAATGAAGAAGCATGGTGTACAATTTATCAATGTTCCGGATAGCTATTATGAGAATCTGAAAAAGCGGATGGAGGCTTCTAAACATCCTAAATTCAAGGAATCGTTTGAAAGAATCAAGAAATTAGGCATTCTCATTGACTATGATGAAAACGGATACTTGCTTCAACTATTTACCAAGCCTGTCTTCGATCGACCAACATTTTTCTTTGAAGTCATACAAAGACACAACCACAATGGCTTTGGCGCTGGTAACTTTAAAGGCCTTTTCGAGGTTCTTGAGGCAGATCAGGCCAAACGTGGAAATTTAAAAACTTCCACCAGAATCTGATTTAATTTGGAAGGTTTGCAAATTCGATTACCTTCTCTTTCCTAAAATTTTTAGGGTACACTAATGTGACAATTCTTTCTATTGCATTTATATTTACACGTTAACACTTTCTACACACACTATCTAGAAACCGACTTCGGATTCAATGAACGTTTTTACAATATTTTATTAAATAATTTTATCTGTATACAACAATACCTGATTCATTATACTCCATTCTGATCACCACACCTGTGTTTCTTCAAAGTAACTGAAGTTTGGATCTGAGCCTTTGAGGTGTTTTACCAACTCTGCTCTCACAGTATCATTAATACGTGCATGAGCACAGCAACCGAATGCTACTGTGCCATTTGCATTGCTTAACTCCCTTTCAACAATTTGCTGGCTATCCATTCGGCCTTCGATAAATGTTATATAATCAAAGTACTTTTTGATTTCATTAGAAGTGCTCAATTCTCGAACTTGCGCTGAACCCTTGGATTCATTTTCTGAGTTTGTTGAAGAATCATTAACAGATTCAGAAATATCAATAATCGGGAAGCAATTATTTGGATGAGTGACATATACAACTGGATTGAATGGAAGACCCTTCAACGCAGATAACTCTTCCGCAAAGCAATCAATATAGCTGTAATCTGGGATAGTCCAATACAGCTTTATCTCCGTTTTTGAAGAGGAGTCCATTAAACTCTTGACAGAAGGATAAGAGCCGGGAAATCCATTTCCACTGGAAATAAACACAGCTTTATCATAGTGATGATAAGGATTTTGGTTTCCGTATGGACCATCCACTGTTATCCAAATATTTCTTGATGATCCTTTCTCTGCTTTAACAAAATTGGCAATTCTTTTAGTAGCTCCTTGCTTCACTTTGCAATAGAAACGTATGGTATTTTCTTCTTTCAAATAAGATATTATGGTGAATGGATGTGTCTGCCAAAACGTTCCAGGTGTTAGGAAACGAATAAATGCATGAGCACCTGGGTAAGTTCTCCACAGACCGAAGGCAGAAGAAACAGTGATTCTCAATGTGGTGTCATTAATAAGTTGCACGCGGGCATTTCTAACTCCACCAAATTGAAGAACACGAAGCGATCGAATAAATCTATCAAACACCCAGATAGCTATACATGTCCAGTAATATGGTGCAAATTCTAGGGTATTAACATGATAATGAATTGCATATAGAAAGACCGCAGCAAGTACGATATGACAAAATGCAAATACCTGGTAGGAATAACGTCTAATAAAGAAGACGGAAGTAGCACCCATTAACCAGAGGAGAATTATAGAAACAATTCCATATCTATAATAAGTGGAGGCCAACCGTGATGCGGTCTTTCCCAAACCGGCACTCTGGACAGAAAAGGAAATTGCATGAACCAACATTTCTAAAAGAACAATTCTTGCAATCCATTTATGAAGAGTAACAAACCTGGAATACTTCCATCTGGTGAAAAGTTGAAAGATATTATTTCTACCCGGGAATATAAAAAGTAACGGGAATTGGTAACTGGCAAGAATAGCCGTTCTATCACCGTAATATCTGGAAATACCAGCAGATCTCTTTTTGAAAACAGGATCACCATCATGATAACTAAAACCGATAATGGCACAAGAGAAAAGTGAATACAAAAAGATTCCACATAGTAAAATGCTCTCGAATCTATCTGGAAGCTGACCTAATTTCCATGCCTCTATATGTTTTTTCCCAAACGTTGCAGGTAGTGTTATATACTTAACTAGCTTTTTCGTAAGGCCTCTCTTGCTTTTATTTTCAACCGTTGGAGAGATCACACATAGCCAATTAAAAATTCCTGCAATGACCATTATTCCCGCTAAAATGGCAAGGAACGAAATACCCAAATAATGAGACGTTCTATAGTTTCCCCATCTGCTGCGATACGAATCAGAATACCTGGTGTAAAGATTGTTCACTAAAGCACCTTTAATTGGTACATTTGTCGTCTTCGGCTTCTGTGCTTTAGTATCTATGTCAACAATATAGCTTGTTGCATTCTTGTATTGCTTCTTAAGAGAAGAATGTGTTGGAACCTTTTTAGCTTTGCTGCAAAATTGTATGATAGCAGATTCAACATCTGTATCAAATTCCGACGTATGTTGATAAGCACAAGAAATCCAAGATCCTAACTCAGCCTTATTCTTACAGGCACATCCATAGCCTTTCTTTTTCTTGGATCCAGGACAGTATGTTGTAACATTTTCGATAGCTGCTTTGCATGACATTGCAACATATTGAGGTCCAGAATATGAGACCCAAGTATCAGAGGCGAATGCAGAAATCATAAAAAAAGCATAGCTTAGAGCTTTAGAGAGCTTCATATTTGATACACCAAACTTTGGTAGCCCAAGCTAATTTATTGATATAAATTGTACAGACTTTGTTTTGAAATGCACCCACCTGAATGTTCAGATCATTTGCAAACGTACATATATATATATATATATACATCTACGATAACTAAGTTTTGTTTCTTCCCTACCGTTTATTACTCTGCAAGTCTCTTTGTTATAATAATGAATTTCATTCATTTCAGGTGGAAGAAGTCGACAAATTACTATTTATCAAAGTAGGGGTGGTTTAATGTGCAAATAAAAGTTAAACAATAATGCAGATCAGAAATGAACACAGTCTTTTCACCCATGCTTTACCCAATGTAATAGGATAAATATAAAATCTTATGTAAGATAAATATGAAATCATTTTTTTCTGTATGTTATTTTTTTTCAAGGATACATAAGTATAACAACAAAGGAAACAAGAATTAATGATTTTTGGTCTTTATTGTATGCTTATTGTAAATTGCAATATTTTCAGCCCAATGAATTCTAAGCGGTGAAACTGTCGATGGTGCATCTCGCAAATTGTTAATCATAGTATTTAATAAGCAAAAAAGGGTTGAAAAGCCTGGATATAACGGATATAAACGAACAAAGTGGTTACAAATTACCCACAAAAAGTTTGTTGATTGTTTTGATAATAATCCGAGATTAGTAGTACTATTATGCTTGAAACAATAGCAGAGCACTGATCTTTTAGATAAAACCGACTGCTCCGGAAATTTTAACCTTGTTCCTGATTTATTTTCCTTATTCAACGACTCACAAGACTTGAAAAGTTTTTAAAATAATCCCTGCCATTATTTGATGAACCTCAATAAAGATTATGAAATGAGTAGTGAAAGTCATATTGTAATTATGATTACATTCTCATTCATTGTGAATGATGATAATTAAACATAAATTTATATGTGCAAATTTCTTTTAAACCCTGATACGGGTCCCCCTCCTCCAATAAAATCTGGTTGAATTAAAGCTCTTCACATATTCCATCAGTCATTATCATATACTGTTGCTGTTCACAACGCAAATTTTTTTGACAAGACACATCAACAGCAAATACTAATTAAAACGAAATACAACAAGGGTTCAATTTATACTCCGCCAGCCACATCCTCAAGAAATTGAAAACAAAATAACGAATGAAAGATGCTCAGATTTACACCCTATTGTAATATATAATCATGATTCAAGATAGAAAGCATAGGATGGATTAAAGTTAATTTAGAGTGTGTTGCAGTTAAAGAAGTAACGACCTTCAAAGACGGGACGATAATTATTTTTCTACGCGAATAGCCATGATCAAAAGTTGTTCCTTTCCAACATAGTGTTGACACACTTCTTCGGTTTATGTCGCATTTCTTATTTGATAAGAATTTAGTTTCAACAAACTAATGACAAAAAAACAATCAAACAAGTCTACGCTATTTAGGGCAGTTACAAGCATTGTCATTATTGGGAGTGCTATATATACTGCTTATCAGCTATGGAATAGCCAACAATCAGACGATGATATTAGAGAAGGAAATTCCTTTCAAGATGAGACGAATGGTGGTGAAATAAGTTTGAAGAAGAAGCTTCCTAGGAATACTAAGATCACTCTTGTTGTAACACAAGGGACTTTGAAAAGTATAAAAGAACACAACAATATAGGCGAGCAATGTATTGATATTCAGCAATATTTGAGATATTACCCCGGCTTGACGTTAATACTATATCCAGGTATTAACATCAACGATCTTCGAACATATTTTGAGATTGATGATAGTTTATTGCACAGAATCATACCGACAACAAAGGAGGAAAGCATATTTCATGTTGCAAAGCAACTGGATTCTTCCATCAATTTATTCAATTTTGATGACTTCGAAATGCATTTTGATATTATAGTACAAAAGTTTCACATCGATGACTTTCTTAAAAATCTTACCGACATGAAGAATTGCTTATTTACTGATTTCATATAATGATAAATGCTACTGCATATCCTGTGGTCTGTTTCCGATATTTCTTCTTGCACCAAATATAATGTGCTCTGTGGCCTGATTACTTCCACCCATATATCCATATTCGGCAGTACTCCATCCCTCCCCTTTCAAATACTTTGGCTTCTTTGGCACTTTTGGTGGTTCATGTCTCTTCGCAATTGCTGGACCTATTAGTGGATATCCTTGTTCTGGCATGGTCTTATGAATAAATTGAGATAATGTCTGTAATGTTAAAAGAACCTGATATGGATCCTTTTCTTGATATAAATCAACTGTCTGGAAAAGTTCATCCTGGGGAACACCTTTAAGCTTGATGAAGGTCAAGAATTTTTCTATATTTTCCATTTGCATGAATGGAATTGTGCTGTTTCTATATTTAACTGATCCTTCTCCCCAAATTGAATTGATCAATTCACATAATGCCGTTCCATCTTTGAGATAATCTACAATATCTGATGATATTAGATCGGATTCATCGATTTTGCCTCTTAAAATAGTTGCGAGCCATTGCTTTGTTTCATCTATGAGCTCTGTATTGTTATACTTTGCTAGTCTTGATGCTTTAAGATCTTGATCAAGATTTGTAATCTTGTCTGGATTTGACTGCGGAGACATGCTATTAATTGCACAACTTGATATTACAATTCAGGAGTAAAATGATGCGTGTTTCTTTATATATTATGTATATGTATATATATACATATCAGCAATCTGTGTGCATTAGTTAAATTTGCATTTAAAGTGCACAGGGCTTCTTCTGAGGCTCGGCGTGAATTCAGATCATGATTTTTTTTTTTTTTTTTTTTTTTTTTTTTTTTTTTTTTTTTTTTTTTTTTTTTTTTTTTTTTGG
>ERZ746981.147-NODE-147-length-56094-cov-13.773854_pt1 | contig 56094 bp, 26 predicted proteins | sample MGYA00374948_ERZ746981 | MGnify/ENA primary metagenome ERZ746981 (study PRJEB28757, sample SAMN06711160) | food metagenome | host: microorganism | place: China:Harbin | collected 2017-01-30 | study: EMG produced TPA metagenomics assembly of the Analysis of...
TGGTCCCTTGGCCCAGTTGGTTAAGGCATCGTGCTAATAACGCGAGGATCAGCAGTTCGACCCTGCTAGGGACCATTAGAAAATTTAATTTTTTAATGATTTTTATTTTTTTTGCGTACTGCGCTAGTGTAGTTTGAGTAGTTTAGTTGTTAATCATATAACCTGAGATACCAAGGATATAAAAAGATCATATTAAATGCTTATAAAAACCCCAAATTAATGTATTAGTACACATTATCGAGAAAATGTGGGGGAAATAACCGTAGCACGAAATGTAAATGTATAAAGAACCATAGCGAAACCAAATTTATAATCCACCGATCAAAAAAAAAGTATTTTAAGGAAAGATAACCCGGCGGATCTAATATAATAATAACAACAATTAAAGAACTGGATAGGAAAATTAATGAACGCCTTAGCAATGCGAACCCATTTATGGGAATATGTTTGAAATGTTATCCGGAATAGGAAGACGTTTGTGCGACTTCACATATACTTCTTGAAATTAGACTCTCTGAGCCATCCAACCTTTTCAAAAGCCACATAAAGCCTACTGGCTTTGTTAACATCAATCTTACACGCTTTTTGAGCGTCAGTCCGTCTGAAGGGAAGATGCTGTTTCATTCTGTGAACCTTTTCCGAAAAGATACGTCTTTTTGAGTCAAGATAAACCTTGCAGGGAAGACGAAGAGTCGAGGCCAACACAATTTCCGCTGGATGAAGTTCTTTGATCAGTGGATCATCATCCAAGTCCATCGATTGCCCTTTCCATTCTGTTTTCATGCAGCGTGCATTATCAGGTAGCACATCAATAGAAGGGCAGAAATCAGGAAGCTTGGTATAATCATAGTCATAACGGGTGGTTGCAGAATTGGCCTTTCTTGTTGTTGGTCTTCTTCTTCTTCTTCTCTTCTTTGGAGGGGGACTGACAGGTGCCGAAGAATCAGAATTGGATGTATCGAATCCAGATTCTTGTTCAAAAGAACGGACATGCCTCAAATGTCTTTTAGACTTGCGTGTTTCGAAGTTCGGAGATAAATGGCGTTTCTCAGACCTCGATTTTGGGACAGTATTGTAACTTGCTCTTATACCAGATGATGTATAGTGTTTAGATGAAGAGGAATATTTTTCAGGAGAAGAAGACTCCGTTGGATCTTCTGGAATCTGAGGAAGTGCTGGAGAAAGATGGTAATGTGAAAGAAACGATAGCTGTCTTCTTTTGAAGCCAGGTTTACCAATATCGTGAAATGGATTGATGTATAATGAAGAATGTGCCATGTCTTTAAGTGGAAAAGATGCACGAGGTTTTCCAGATCTAACATCAGCAAGATATGAAGTGGGCTCGGGTGATGGAACAGATCCAATTCCTTTTCTACGCTCTGCATCCTGCGTAAGAAGATTGCTTTTCAATTGGGGCCGACTGGCCTTTGGGAAAAGTAGGTTCATAAACTGATTTGTATCTTCATTACTGACTCTGGTATGTGGCGATAAAGGAGGAGATGGAATAGCATCCACTGGTTTTGAAGCTCTGCTATTGCTTTCACGTGCAAAAGGTTCCAACATCGGGATGCTTGAATGCTTTAAGTATGGATTCTCACCCACTGGTGTAAGACATCCATCAATTTGTCTTGTTTGGGTATATTGTATAGTAGAAGAAGACATAATATTTTTGATTATCCTTATTGGATACCAAACTAAAGTTGGGATCAATTAATTGTCGAGTGTGATAAGGAAAGAAATGACAATACGTCAAAAAGTGTAGATATATAGAAGAATAAAAAATTTTTAAAGTGAAACGGATGTGGCAAAAACACAAACAGCATGATCAATTCTGAACGATGTGCAAAGATCAGTGATGGATGACTGTTAATATATGATTTTGAAAAAGAAATAAAAAGAAAAGAAAAGAATTGAAAAGAACAATAAAACATCGCGCCCTTAACCAAAACGGGTGGCTGTGAGTGGGAAGAAAAAAAACGGTTTATACATTGCGAAAAATTTTCTTTGATCTTTTTTCTGCGCTGCTATCAAAACAAAGCGGTAAGTAAGATGCGTCGATTCTACGGCTGGGATAGATAATAGAACTAAACTTTTTTTTTCAATTTTTTTTATTCACGTTAAAATTTTCTCTCCTTTTTCTTTGATGTTCAGGTAGTATATCAATTAATTGAGTAATTTACAAACAACTTTAAAATATTTTTGCTTATCTCAGAAATCACGCTACATTCAAATTTGGATTCGCAATTCTGTGGCCTTGAAGGATTGAAACTATTAAATGAACATGCTACCTATCATACTATGTAAGTAATAGACATTGACTCTCTATTAAGGATATCGTAATTTTTAAGGGCACACGAGATATGGATGAAGGGAGGTAAACTTTTATGACAGTTCTCTTTTCTTTTTTCCTTTGCTCGGTATAATTAATTTTCCGACTACTAAATTATGCATACGCACTGTTCGGTATAGGAAATTTCCCAATTCAGACCCATCTAGGCGGTAAATCTGAGCCGGAGATTATTCCATCGGGATTTTTAAACTTAGCAAGACCTTATTCATTCTTAATAATTTAAGAGTGCGTTTCAAAACATATCATAAATATTGTCAATCAATTGCTGTTTTTGCCAAACTGACGCTAGAATCAAGGGCTGAAAATGGATGATTAGAAATTGATACTATTTACGTTTAATTCGAAGAATCACTATGTTATCTTTTCGATGCGTAATTGAAACTTCTAAAAAAAATAAACTTTAACTGTGCGAATCTCAGAAAATGCCGAGAGAAGAAGAACTATCAAAAAAAGGAAGCAGATGAATATGCCTCAAGAATTACATTTATTTACTTTCTGACCGGTATGTATAACAAAACGGCAAATAAAACTGTCCTACAGTAATTAAAGCAAACACACACACAATAAAGGTGTGTATGGATGAGATAAAGCAGCCAGTAGGAATAATTGAAGTTCAAATTGTTATGGATAGGTTGATGGATTATTGTTTGACTACATGTAGACATCACAATTCTTGCGTTAAGACTTTATGCATGGCCCATTTTGTGTTCAAATTAAGTATGGAGTCAAATAATAAAAATCATGGGGGGTTTGTAATGGAAATGAACTTACGGACCATTGTAATCACTTTTATTGTCGTTGCTTTACGAGCCGGGGGAAGAGAAATCTGAGGGAAATTGAAAATGGCCTTTAATTTTTTTCAGAACTTTACGTTATTCATGCAACCCAGAACTCAATTAATTTGGGGGGTGCCGATCGGCTTTTCACATTCAGCTAAGCGATAGGAACATCGATTCTACTTTGTAGAGAGAAAAAAAATTTTCCCGTGAAAATTTTTTTGTATGCGCGTTTTGGATCACATGCTTTTTTCCGGTCAATCAGCCAGTACTGAACTGAAGCTTACTCACAAGACACGTGTAAGGATGTAAATGCATAAAAATTATTTAGTATCGGTGTAAAGATGTAAAATAAAATGTGGAGATTATGCAGACAGGTGACCCGCAGACAACATGCAAATGAATCGATTTCCAACAGAACCAATGAGTGGTATGAATCCTTGCTGACTTCTAATATTTTTCTCTAGTTACAAACTTACTTTGAAATAAAGTTGTGGGTGTGATATGACAGAAATGGATAAGAAAAGAACTTTAAAAGAACTGCTAGAAGGGGCAGAAACAACCGTAAATGATGAAACATCAGATCAAGAAGGAGAAATGAAAGATGAGGATAACAATGAGCCAATTAATCCGGACTTGTGTATAGATTGTCAGAGAATGCCAAAGGAATTGCTTTGCGAGGATTGCGGAGAGCCATTTTGCAGGGTTTGCTTTCAGTTCGCACATCGAGGGGGTAAACGGAAGAAACATAAAGTAAAAGTGTTAGTAGCGGAAAAGAAGCCCGAGTTTGAGAAGCTAGATGAAGAAGAAGCAAGGGAAGAAGAAGAGGCTGGCCAAATGAATGAAAATCTTCCAGGTGAGGCATCTGAGAAGTTATATTCCCATAGTGGATATTTTGCACTAGGCTCAGAATCAGGAAATTCGGATGTATCCAAGCGGATATTGGCCGGAATTAGAAGATGCTCTCATTTCATTCCAATGAGACTAAGTTACGAGGAACGGCAAGTATTAAGACTACTTGAAGCAGCTTTGGATGTTTCCGAATACACAGATAGAGTTGATATTATTTCATATAAGTCAAAAGCACGAAGGATTGTCGGGCAGTTGCGTGAAATGTGCTCCGTTTTGGCAGGATTAGTCGTTTCATCAAATATGAAGCAGGGACAGCAGTTAATCGAGGATAAAAATTTCTCCGACAATGCCGAGTGGTACAAAACGGTGTTTGAGATTGGAAGAAGGTATAAGGTGATGAATCCTGAACGTATGAGAGACACATTTGGAAAATTATGCTACATGGTGATGGATTCACGGTTGCCAGAGATTCGAGAGACAATGGAATTCGATTTATACAAACCAATGAAGACTGTTTATGGCGTATTAAAGAAAGGTGGCCCACAGACTCTTAAAATTCTTTCTGATCCGTTGATTATTGATGCAACGGCAGAAGTTCGACCGGAAGGAAAATCAAGGCGGATGGTAAGTAGAATGATCAAGCAAAAAGAGGCAAGTATTGAAAAACTTGCTTCAACGTATACATCTGCAAATGGACTCGATAAAGAACAGATCCGGGTGGCTTTGTACTCAATTGGTGACTTCAATGCATATACGAACAAGAATCGGCTTCCTGTGTTGAGGATGATGAAGAGATTAGAGCAATTCAAAGATGCTGGAAATAGCCAGTTTTCGCTTGGAATAAGGTACGGTCATAATGGTGCACGTTTGACACATGGCCATGAAAAGCAGTATTTGTATGTGAAGCAAGCACTTTCATTATGGTCTGCAGTTATGCGAGATCTTGTGGAGCTGTGGGCTTATGCTGATGATGATCTCTTTGATGGAAATAGATATCATATTGCAGATACGGGGCAAGGATTCAATAGAATTAAGTCATGTCCCAAGGTGTACAAGAAGATGTATAGCATTTTGGGAGAAGTTCAGCATCATTTCGATTTTTGGGTTGGTATTCCAGTGATTCATCTAGGAGATGATGCGGTCCCAAATGCGTTATTCTTTTTGGACAAGTACATTCAAATTCCTTCAATTTTAATTCCAATTGACAGGACTGTCCAGGACATAGAGACATTAACTCGAAACAACAGTTACGTTAAAGACTATGCAGAAGCTCAGTATGGAAGCGTCGAAAATTTGCAAATGACTATTTTGTGCGACTATTTCAAACATGGCTTTGATGGCTCAGGTGCTGACAACTACTATTTTGCGGGTTCGTGCGTTGATGCAAGTTCAACTTCAAGTTGCGAATTTTGCAACCAAATTTCAAAGAAGGATTACTACAACTTTTTCTTGTTAGCAGGCTTCACAAATTTCAACGGTGAGGGATATTGAATTATGGAGGATATTCATAGATTAGAAAAATGGAAAGGGTTACTATGGAAGATGAGGTGATATAGGTGTCTACATTTGGAATGTAATTTTATAATTTTATCAATGTCACAATTAATATATAGGACAACCATGCTTCAACTTTTAGACGTTTCACAAAACTCCAGCAGTCCATATAGTGTAGAGAGAAGGATGCAGAAAACCGAATTTAGAGAGCAGAACTTATATCAGGCAACCCAAAATTTGATGATTCTAACTGAATGTAAACGCATTTCTAAGTTGCTTACATTTAACGTCCGGTAGAAATACGGTGAATATCCGCAGTCCAAACATCCGTACACTGTCGGTGCCGGTTAACGGGAAAGATTCAATCTTGATCGGAGGCTACCCGGCTGATGGAGACAATGCAAAATTTCTTGTATCTCCGCAGAAATTTGTATTGTGAACACGGGGAAACAATCGAATCCAAATCTGAGGCTGCATTATTTGTAAACAAATTGTATCTTTTTGAAAAAAAAATCACAAGCTGTGACAGATTTTGCAGGAGTCCTGCACCGAGAACAATTAGATTTTGCCGCTGTCGGCAAAGTCAAAGGAAAATGATCTACATATTGTGCAAAAAAAGGGTAAAAAGCCAGATCAAGTGATTCGGAAAAGAATTTTACCCGATAAAGTATAAAGAGGTGAAAAGACCAGATTACCATTCATGACTTTAAACATGCGATCATAGATATTTCAATACCTTCGAATACAGCAAGGAGCATCCAGATACATTTAAGCCCACCTATACACATTGTATACATTCCTAAGTCTTTAAGCCATCTACACGACTTCAACGCATTCGAGTCATCAGTGAAAAGTTGATAATCATTCAGACTTGAACATATTTCTTTGCTTGTTTATCAATGTTTACGCACAACACTTTGCTTATTTCTAGAAGATCTGCCGCATTTGGTGTACGGTTCTTTTCGCGTCACGACCTCTCCCGTGGATATTCCATGGGTGAGTCATTTCGGATATGGCTTGATTTCATAATGAACTCCGAACAGGAAGATCAATCATCACAGGATCAGCTGATCAAGTATGCACTTCCATACTACCGGAGTTACCAAGGGTACGAGAGCCCTAAAGGGATGGGTGCGTACAATCTGAAGACAATAATTGACAAAAAGGGAAACTATATCAATGAAATCAGGGTGGAAAACAACATGCATAGAGAGGATACAATGTTGCAGTCAGAACCGCACGATGAAGAACAGATCAAGCATCTTGTCATGCTTCATGGCTATGGGGCATCTGCTGGTTGGTTTTACAAGAATTTTCACGGTCTCCTCATCAACAATCCTGGTTGCAAGATTCATGCCTTGGATATGCTTGGGTTTGGGCTTAGCAGTCGGCCCACGGTGACTTACAAGCATGATTCAGGCAACGGGAGGTGTGGTGCATCTCCAATAAGTCTCAACATTCTATACGATAGTTTATCGCTGCAAAAAGCACCAAAGGGCCCCTTGAAAAAAGGCGGCAAAAGGACGTTTGCAGTTCCATCGAGGTTTCGGCTTCGAAGCTCCGACGTGCTTGAATACATAAAGAACCAGCTGGAACTTGTACGAGAGGTTGAAAGTGTGTACGTCGAAAGTCTTGAACAATGGAGAAAAAACAACGGAATCGACAGATTTGACCTTTTAGGCCACTCTTTTGGCGGATATATAGCATTTGCGTATGCATCTCGGTATCCCGAGCATGTGAAAAGACTCGTGTTGGTGAGTCCAGGAGGAGTGGAAAGAAGCCCATTTGCAGTGACAAATCCACGGTATTTGGCATTAAAAGAGCTTGCAGATGAAGGAAAAGCAATCCCGGAATACTTGGACTACATGACATCCCACTGGGTGGGTGATTATCCATTTCTTGGGCGGTATACTTCAGTCAAAGATAGCTTTAGAATGATCTGGGAGACACGAGTTTCATTTTTCTCGATGCTCAGATGGTTAGGGCCAGCAGGACCAAAAAAGCTCTCAGAGCGAAATGTTCGTAAGTTGTCACGATCAGGATATATCAGAGACCCGAAAGAAATCGATCATTTCATGAGATATATATACAACACTGCACTCAAGCCTTCCTTTTCTGAAACGTCGATCATGCGAGTTTTCGACGCGTCGGTAGTCGCCAAGTATCCGATTTTGGACCGTTTGGACCACCTGAAAGTTTCCAAAAGCTTGTGGATTTATGGTGAGCACGACTTCATGTTTACAGATTGTGGCCGGGCGGCTACAAAAATACTTAATGCCAAACCAGGATTTGAGTCTAAGTTTGAAACGGTGAGCAATGCTGGTCACAATCTTTATTTGGACAATCACAAGGAGTTCAATCGCAAAGTCTGTCGGTTTTTGGGATGGCAAGCCTCAGATTGAAGGGGCTTGATGGCATAAAGCTGAAAGTGTGTGTGATTCATTTCGACTAGAATCATTCTGGAACAAAATATAACTGTACTTTGCTAAAAGCCCATAAGGAGGAACAAGAACAGCAATCAAATGTTAGACTAAAGTCGCTCAGTTGTTATAGCATATGCGGTCGGCAGAGATTATGGATAAGATACGAAATGTACAAAATGTATAAAATGTATAAAATGCGGGAACTGGTAAGGCCCACATTTTTCCGTGGAAATGTGTGTCGGATTATTATATATGGACGATATTCTGGGAAATATGTCCAGGAACGGAAATGTAAGATGAAAAATCTGGGAAGCACCGAACGGGAAAACAGAGAAAAATGCCGAGCATCGTTTGAAGACAGATTGCCGAATCAAGCTGTACTGATGAGCCCACACGCCAAGTTTTGTATGGGAGGAGAGCGTGGCTTAATTACAGAGGTGAATTTTTCGCTTGTGGAGTGAATGTTTATTTCCTTAATGTGTTTACCTGAATACAAAATACCATACTTTATTCATACATTTTAAATTTCTTTCCACCGGACGGGGAACGATGACAGATTTTTTTTAAGTTGAATGCGCGTTTGCATTGTTACAGGACATGCTAAAAAAGGCAGCCAAATAGAAGGAAGAGTGGGTAAATTGGGCTTGGAGAATGTAATAAAGTAAATTTTTTAAAAAAAGAGGCTAGATGGCTACTGCTAACATAAAACAGATGCCAAGTGATAAGTTAAATTAAGGCAGAAACATAAAAAAAACGTGCAACTCGTTAATGTTACATGGATTGAAAGCCCTGGATCACCAAGGAAGACACTTTGAAGAAAAAACAATAAAATCGCGAAAAAAATATCTGAGTGAAAGAAAAAAAAACAAGGCTGGAAGAAAAGAGTACACGTAAGTGAGTAAATATTTAATTACGTGAGACGGTAAGCTAGTGAATGAGGATTAGACATGTGAATATTTGGCGTGAAACATGCGACAAATTGGCATGGCAAGGACTTTGATGCAGACTTGCAAATTATGTAGATTTGAGTAAGGTTCCTTTGCTTCCAATAGGGGGTATTTGAAGATTTTCTCCTGCTTCACCTGTACAAATTAGCGCGGGAACACACTTTCAAGATATTGCATTTGTTTGTTTCGCTGAGCGTGTATTTAACATCTTCTGTACACCATGTTCCCCTGGCTCTAAGTAGGGAATCTTTCTTGATAGAGGTCTGGGCATTACCGAATTGGTCTAAATTGAACGTTCCTGGTCTTTACAAATTACTCTGGATACCCTTAAACAGCAAATTTCCATTGTAGGCGGTCTTTGTTTCATGCTCTGTCTGTATTGTTTCAGCGCTAGCCACTCACATTTTCACCCTAACAATGTTCCCTAGGCTAATTTTTTTGGATTCATTTCTATTCCATACTTGACTTCGCGAATTTATTGAATTTTTCGTCCAGTGTTTTTCTTGCTTCTCGGTTCGCATCAGCTGTTAATGTTTGTTTATTTTATTTTTAGCTCATATTTGCGTTGAGCAACATCTTGATAGCTTTTTTTCTCCCTCGAGACTGCCCCGTGTTTCTATTCCACAAATATACCACTTTCTTCTTCCTTCTCCTTTTAGTCTTGAAGCTGTTTTCGCTCTCTGACCATAATTGGCATCCAATAAGCATACAAACACAGCATTCTAACACATAATGAAAGGATTAATTCTCGTCGGTGGTTACGGTACACGTTTAAGACCTCTCACTTTGTCTATTCCAAAGCCTTTGGTTGAGTTCGGCAACAAGCCAATGATCTTGCACCAGATCAAGGCTTTGGCCGATGTCGGCTGCACGGAAATCGTTCTTGCCGTCAACTACAAGCCAGAAGTGATGGTTGGAACTTTGAAGAAGTATGAGAAACAATATGGTGTTCACATTACTTTTTCCGTCGAGGACGAGCCTCTAGGAACTGCAGGACCATTGAAGTTGGCTGAGGATGTTCTCAAGAAGGACGACTCTCCTATATTTGTGTTGAACTCAGATGTTATTTGCGAGTACCCATTAAAGGAGTTGTTGGACTTCCATCTCGCACATGATGGTGAGGCTACAATTGCTGCAACCAAGGTTGACGAGCCTTCCAAGTATGGTGTGATCGTGTATGACAGAGATGTTCCAAACAGAATCGACCGTTTTGTTGAGAAGCCTGTCGAATTCGTTGGAAACAGAATTAACGCTGGTATTTACGTGTTGAACCCATCAGTTCTCGATCTTATCGAAATGAGACCTACTTCCATCGAGAGTGAGACTTTCCCACTGCTTGTTGAGAAGAAGCAGCTTTACTCGTTTGATCTCCCAGGCTACTGGATGGATATCGGTCAGCCTAAGGACTTCTTGACCGGAATGTGCTTGTATCTCACGTCTCTTTCGAGTAAACACCCAGAAAAACTGAGTAAAGAGAGCTACGTTTACGGTGGCAATGTTCTCGTGGATCCAACTGCCAAGATCGGCAAGGGCTGCAAGATTGGTCCTAATGTTGTTATCGGTCCTAACGTCACAGTTGGTGATGGTGTCAGGATCGAGAGATCTACCATCCTGAAAAACAGCGAGATCAAGGACCATGCCTACATCAAATCCACCATTGTCGGTTGGAATTCTACCGTTGGAAAGTGGGCCAGACTTGAGGGCGTCTCCGTTTTGGGTGAGGATGTCAATGTCAGGGATGAAATCTACGTTAACGGTGGTAAGGTGTTACCTCACAAGTCTATTAAGGCTAATGTTGAGACTCCTCAGATTATCATGTGAGTGGTTGGATCATTTGCCTCTTTCTGCTTTTTCCTGAGTGTGTGTTTGGACTGGGTTGCGTGGGAGTCGATTCATTAAGATACGGGTCATCGTTATGTTTGCTATACGCTCGTTAAGGCATAATGTTGTATTGTAATGCGAATTTTTCACGTTTTTCATGCTTTGCTTTCAAGCTTCTTTATTTCTTTTTATGTACGGACTCGTGTTCTTTTCTCTTCATCGACTTTCTTTACTGCTTCCCTTGATCTTTCTCCACTGTGTCAACAAAACCAAAATATATACATATACCTACTCTCCCTCCTAACAAGTTTTTGATGCTTTGTATTGTAGCTGTGCAGTAGTAAGCAGTTTGTGTAATTCTTGTAAGGATATTGATCGCTTTCTGTGTGTCAGCTTCTTCACATCGCAGTTCTTTGATCTTGATCGACACAAATTAGGTTACGGTTAAAGCCGAGTAGATGGTGGCAGGTATCCCAGTAAGAAAAAACAAGCCAAACTCAGGGCAAAAAATTGCTCGCTGCAAAATATCGCAGTTATTTTTCTTTTCTGATATTATTTCGATCCTACTATTTTTTTTTTTAATATATATATATATTTTTTTTTGTGATTGCGAAGTAACGTCTGTATGTATTCAGACTCAGCCTGATTAAACTACAACATAAATTAGCTTGTTGATGACAAACTCTGCACACAGAAGTAATTGATCAAATCAGAATTAACAAGACACACATATCCTTTACTTTCAAATAAACATAGCCCCTCTGAAATATATTTTTGCTTGAATAACATCACCACTTTTCTAACTAAGTATGACATACACTCGATTGGAAGAATTGGGGTTAGAGGCATTTGGATTTCAGGCCCGTCGAACTATTCAATTGTTTCAGGGATCTGGAATTCCAAGGCCGGAATTGGAGTCTAATTATTATCATTTGGCGGTTATTTGCTACTCTCAAAGCTCATTAATCGCAGTTATCCAGGATAAACTGAGAATCATTCCGATATCACTTCTTTCCACTAAACTTGAGCCGGATCAAGAGGACGATTCGGATGAACCAATTACTCTAGCAGATTCAGATGTGAAAGAGATCACCCTTGATTCAAATATCCAACAAATATACTTGACTGCCGATGAATCGTACGCCGTGTTAATTTTCGACCAGTCGAAGAAAATATGCTCCATTCAAACTTCACAATTATTTGGGCAATGGGATGGTACTGTATCTTCTCTCACATCCTACAACTTGGGATCATGCATTGTTGATATCTCATTTTCATCCTCAAACCCTGACCTCGTTGCTATAGTCACTGAGTCAAACTTTTTGACCATTGCAAATGTCAGAGAGATCAACAAAGCCAGCACAATTCGGAAAGATGTGACGTGCTCTTTTTGGAAAGATGATTTACCTGATGCTTTATACGTGGGAAGCAAAACTACAGCCGAAATTTCGATCATCAAAGTGAACGGAGAAGAATCGTTAAAAATTTCAAACGAGGATGATGAAACAAAGGAGTCTAAGTTGCACGCTATGAAGTTTTTTGCTATTGATGCAGACTCAATGCTTGTCATATATGGCAGTTCAAGGGCCAGCGAAGACAATAATGATGCACAATTCAAGTCGTTTGTGTTGAAAAACGACGAGATTGCAAACGAGGCAGTGGATATATGCCAACCCTGGGGTTCAATACCGAGAAAAGCTTCTTTTTATGGAGTCAATTTAAGCGGCTGGTGCAAGGAGTTCCCATCCGTTCTCTTTACGATCGGATCTAAGTCGATTGAACTTAATACAACTACACCTGAGAGTCAAATAAGAGAGTTGAACGACTCGGATAATGCTGAAATGCCTCTTGACGAAGATACAGGTGATGATGATACTTCTTTAGGCTTGGTGATCGATCTTCAGGCAAGCAAGAATGTCAATCAGCCTTGCAAGTTGCTTGATTCATCCGGTCCTCTACCAAGAATCATCGTCTTATCTAACAGAGGGCAACTTTTAACATGGAATATATGGTACACCGATGCAATAAGAGCCAAAGAAGACAACTTGTCACAGGCATTGAGAAATGCAGTTTCTAGAAGCGAAGCATCTTCAGCTGAGAAAGCTTCAGAGGTTAAGGAGGCCGCAACAGTCTCGAAAGTTCCCGAAAAGCAAGAGTTAGTGCCTTCGAATAAAACTATGTTACAACCTCGGGAAAGTGAAACGTCGAATATTGCTCCATCACAGCCTCAGGCTCCAGCAAATACAGAAAACTCAATTTTTTCGAATTCAACTGCCAAAAATCCATTTGGATTGTCAGATGCCACTTCGTTTTCATCTGCTCAAATGAAAACTTTAGGTTTCGGCAACCAATACTCTCAAGCTGCAACCGGTAAGATGTTTAGTGTGAAACAAAGTAATGCATTCACCTCAAACTCTTCAAAAACACAGGAGGATCCGTTCGGGTCTCTTGCGAAGGAAACCAATAGTTCTGGGCTATTTAAAGGTGGATCAGGGTTTAAAATGTCTGGAAATACAGAAAATACACCGGAGTTGTTTGGATCTTTCAATACCGGAGATAACAAACTATTCAATGCTAATATTGGTACGAAACAATCAGGATTTGCTGCTTTTGGCGCATCTCATAGCCAGGAAAGCCCATTTGCTGCTTTGATGCAGAACAATGATAACAAAACGGAGAACAATTTTTCAGACTTCAAAGCTACAGGTGGCTTCAAATTTGGATCATCTTCAGCACAAAGACTTAACAACGAACATTATATTGAAGAGCTAGACTCATCTTCTTCGGTGGAAGAATTAGAAGGTCAAAGTGAGCCGTCCGAGGAAATGGGAGAATCACCAAGTGAAAAGTTGAAAGAGGCTGATAACTCCATTGAGGAAATAACAGCTTCCAATGCTGTATCTGATAAAGCTAAGGACGATTCCTCTGTTGATGATTTACTTGGTAATGCAGCAAAGAATTTGACAATTTCAGGAGATGGAGAAGAAAAAGAAAGTGCTCAGAAGGAAAGAGAAGAGGAACTAGAGAAGGCAAAAAAAGAAAAGGAAGCTGCACAAGCAAATGCTGAAAAGGAAAGGAAAATGGCTCAAGAAAAAGCTGAAAAAGAAAGAAAGAGGAAAGAAGAGGAAATAAGGAACAGAATTGAAAAAGAAAGAGAAATAGCACAGGAAGAAAGAGAAAGGGCACAAGAGAAGGCAGAAAAAGAAAGAGAAAGGGCACAGGAAGAAAGAGAAAAGAAAGAGGAAAAATCAAAGAAGATTAAAAAGCAGGAGGTAGAAAATGTTGTCAAAGATGGAGCAAAACCTGAAGCAGAGGAAAGGAAGAATGCTGAGAAGGACGATAAGGCAGAAGAAACAAAATCAGTTGGAAAGAAAGATGAGGCGGTTATTCCTAAGCACGAGCCGACACATCCTAATAAGGATAATGATATTCTGTCGTCAAAGTATGCAAGTAAGGAAGAGAAAAAAGAGGACGAAACATTCGAGGAAATCAATAAAGAAGATGTAGAAAAGAGCATGGCCGAGGAAACAAGCAACGATAAAAAGACAGAGGATAAAACAAGTAAGGATGAGGAGGCTGAGAAAGCAAATCCTCAGACCGAGGAAGAATCAGCAGAAGGTAAGGAAAAGATCGTCAAAGACCAAAATACTGCTGATGAAGACACCGAGGAAGCAAATTCAGAGGCTGAGAAAAAGTCAGAAGTTGGTAAGGACAAAAATACTGTTAATGAAGGTAAAGAGGAAACCAGCGTTTCAAAAAAGATTGATGTGAAGCCTTCAAAATTGGTCGATGTGGGTGTCTATACAGAAGCACTTGAACCAAAATCAGTTGATGCTGAAAAAGTGGAGTACAAGGATGAGCAGATTTCTGTTGGAGAAGGATTGCTTGATTTCAAAGTTCAGTCATTTGAAGATGAGGAAGTTTACTTAAGTAAGCTGAATGTTCCACCGCCTGTTCCGGAAATGCGAATTCTAGGAAATGTGATGTATCCAGAAATGAGCACCCACCCAGTTACATCTGAGATGATGAAGATTGTATACGACACGGATGCGGATATGGTCATGCTGCAGAAGAACATCGAGAACATGAACATGTTCTTATCGAAACACATGGATGATCGCATAAAGCACACGCTTGAGAAATCGATCAGCTTTCAGGGCTTCTGGCGTTTGGATGAGGCAAATACCGTGTCTGATGGAATAAATGCTACATACAGCAGGTACGAAAAAGCACTCACTGAAAGTAAGGATACGGAAAAGCGTTCTTCCAAGTTAGTGGACGAGATCATGTCAGTTTACCGGATGTTACCACAGTTGAAAGCATTGCTTGAAAGCGGAGCAGAGCCTCCACTGTTATCGAGAAAGGGTGAGTTACCATTTGAGTCACTACAGAAGCGGAAAAAAATCAACGATTTAGTTTCGAAAGTTAAGAAGCAGGATTCGGAACTCATGTCGCAGATGCTTTTGATGAATGCAATTTCGAATCCAAAATGGTTGACCAACAACACAAATGGAGTTGAATCCGTGCTTGCAGGAATCGATTACAGGATAAGAAGTGAGACAAGTAACCTACTTGAGCTTCAGAAAGAGCTAAATGGACAAAATCCAAAAGAAGAAAAGGAGTCCTCATTAAGGGACAATTCTTCTGAAAACGGGGTGTCACAAGAAAAGCAGATCGAGGCTTCAAGCATAATTTCGCAGCTTTCCAACAAGCAGAGGTTGAGGAAGATATTGGGTAGGAGAAGAACGAATCCGCAGAGAATTGCACTATGAGGAAGTAAATAGGTTTGTCATTGAATACTAAATTTGGTTTAATTTTTAGGACACAGACGATGGTGCACATGTAGAGATAGATCTGGAGCTTGTGAAAGGTTGTAAAGTGGAGTAGATAAGAAATAGAAAAGAAGAAAGTGTGAAAAGAAAGAGAAAATAAGGAAAGTAGAGCAGATAAGAAGGCGTAGATAAGAAAGAAAAAAGAAAGGAGTGTTTGGATAAAAAGAAAGGAGGAAAATAGGAAAAAGAAAAAAGCAAAATAGGAAAAATAAAATAGGAACTTACAGAAAGATAAAAAAAAAAAACTACATTGAAATACGGGGTCGAGCAATAGATATGTACAAGATTAGAGCAAGGACAGATCGAAAACCATACACATAGCTGTGAAATCTATACATTAAAGGCAATGGCAAGGCGCCCACGCATACAATTCGACCTCTCGCGGTCGAGGAACAGGGCGAGCCAAAGAACAAATGAAGCAAGCCTGATAGTGGGAAGGCGGGGGACAGAAAGCGAGTTAGTGTCAGCAACAGAGGCAAATACGGACAGCCAGAGCGAGCAGAACTCGCAGAGAACACGTTCGACGAGAAATGGGCCAATGAGAATTGTAGGAGGGGACACAGAGTCGCGTATGGCATCGATTGGAAGGTCGAATGAGGCCGGTAAGGATGATACACCCGGTGAAAGCAGTAGTCGGGGTACACCGGGCTGGGCTCGGCTGTCTGTGAGGTTCCATGAGCCGGGGAAGTGGCCTGAGGATGTGGTGGTGGACCCCGGAGTGGTGCCAGGTGCAGTTGAGGGCGGGGTTGGGCAGCTGAGGTGCGAGGAGGGCTCATCGAGGCGTTTGTACTTCATATTTAAGAAGTGCCAGCCAGGGGGTGCAGGTAACGCAGGTGCAGCGAATGCAACACTGGGCAATGCAGATGCAGGCAATGCGGGTGCAGGAAATGAAGGTGCCGCGAACGCAGCGAGTGCAGGAATAGGCCCAAAGACCATCTCGGTCAAATCGGGACCCATTCAGAAGCTGCTGGACCTTAAGCCGCGATCCCCAGTGGTGGTAGGCCCAGTATCGAGGGAGCAGGCAGAGGCAGATGTGGTGGAAATCTACATCCGGGACTTGCACGTGTCGCGGGGCGACATGTGGAACCTGGCGGGATTACTGGTGCACGGGTGTGTTTACCGGACGCAGCGGTTGAGCTTTCTGCAAGGGTCGATCCGCGGGGATGTGCAGCGGATGTACCGGCGGGGCAAGAAGGTGTTTTCCGCGTATGTTGGAGAGTCAACACGGGTGGTTTTCCGGTCGGAATCGGCCCGACTGGTGGTTTTCATCCAGATTTCGCTGGAAATGTGGCATTTCGAGGAGAGCGGGCAGCAGATGTTCTACAAGTTGGTGAACTCGCTTTTCCCGAAGGTGTTCAAGCGATGGAAGAAGCTCGGAACGCACCACCTGATCAGCATAGTGCTTTTCACGAGTGTGGATCTGGATGAAGGCCGAAACACAAGGTATGCGGCTGGAGAAAGACCTCCCAAGAGACAGGACTACTACCGGGTGGTTGTGGACCAGGTGTCGATCACGCTGTGGAACGAGATCATGGCCACGTTGCGGCTTGAATTTGCCAACTTCAAGCGTGATATTTTGCTGGGGCCCAACCGGAAAATCGACCACGACCACCCTCAACAGTACTTGATTCGTGGAAACTTCCTTCCGGCCGTCAAGGGCAATCTTTTGGAGGCCATCAACCTTGGAATGAGTCTCGTTTCGGACGATTTCCGTGACCCGGACCTCCGGCAGACCACCAACCACCTCATAGTGATATCTCCGGGTAACGGACTCTTCGACGTGGACCACGAGATGCTTGTGGGGACGGGGCGGATGCTCGCGACGGTCGACTCGACGATCGACGTCATCTGCCTCTCCCAGCCGCCGCTCCACGTTGTTCCACTCTTCCGGTACCTGGACTCGAACCACAAGACACATCACTGCATTCCGAACTTCATGGACATCTCCTTCTGGAGTGACGCGTCGCAGTCCGTCCACCAGTGGCTCCCCCGGTGCAAAATCTACGAATTGCAGATGATGGGTGTCATGGAGAACGAGCTCACGTCGGTCAGCATCCAGGATCTCAGCCTTGGCCGTTACAGTAGTGCGGTGGATGCGATGGGTGGCTACGACTCCGCGGTGTTTCGCCCTGCAGGGGGTGCGGACACATTCCGTGCTGCAGATGCACGTCATCATGCAGACGCACGTCGTGCACGCACTTCAGATGCTGCCGAGCCACGCCGCACAGGCCTGCGTTCGGGCCTCCAGGCATCGCTGCAGGGCAAGCTGCAGGCAAAGGAGATTCCCTCCGTACAGGCGGCGGCACCCACGACGTCGAGTGCCACTGGAATCACGACGACCAGCAAGCCGAACATTTCGGCGTTTTCGTCTCTTCTTTCGATTTCAAAGAACAACCAACCTCGCTCCGGGCTTCCCCGGGCCCTGGAGTTTGTCAAGCGACTGATATCATCTCCGGGAGGGCAGGATGGAGATGGAGAGACGAGGGTGAATGTGCACCCAGGGCATTTAGATGCTTCGAGTTCTCATTCAGGTGAATTAGGCCCACATGTTAATGGCTCAAGCACACACTTAGATGCCCTAAACCCACACACAGATACATTCAGTACACACACAGATGCCTTAAGTACACACTTAGATGCCCCAAGCTTGCACTCCAACATGCACGCCAGCATGCATGCTGCATCACGCTTCAATGCACATCCCCTGGCCGGCATGCACACCCGCGCGGCAAAGCACCCGCAGCAGAAGAAGTGGAACGCGTACTGGACAGTGGTGCAGAACCCCTCGAATGTGACAACGTCAGAGCTCTTTGGGCTCGTCTCGTACGGCCGGTGGCAGTTTGTGTTTCCGCCAAATGTCCGGCGAAGAATTATCAAGTGGACATCGTTGGCAACACCGGCAGCGTTGCCAGTCATGACACCACTCTTCCCCACGAGCGAAGACTTCAACCAGAACTTCACGTTCCGGATCTACGACGTGCTGCCGAACCCAGGGGGCGTAAACGGCAACACGGGGACCAGTGAGACGCTCATGCGGTCGATGATCTCGCTCAGGGTGTCTCTCGGGTTCCAGATCTGTGTTGGGGACCGGGTTCGCTGTGTGGAGGACCAGCGGAAGCCAAACGGAGACTCGAAGATGCTGGTTGAGTACCTGGACGCGGACCACTACGAGGGCAGCCGAATATATCTGTCGCTGTCGGACGAAATCCACCGGATCAGCTGCGACTACAACGGGTTGGTGAACGTGCAGGTGTACCGACGCATAGCAAGCGGAGGTGCAGCATCGGCAGACGCAGACTATGTGGGCCACATCCGCACGAGGTACAGCGAGGTGTACCGGCCGGTAACTGTGCATCTGAGCCGCGAGGGGGCCCGCGACTACAACTGGAACCGGCTTGACCAGGTGCTTGCCGGGTACAGCGACTCAGGGGAGGGCCAACCGGACGGCCAGCCGCTGTACCACCGGCTGAAGTTTGCGGTGATCCCCACAAACCTGCCCGAGAACTCTTTCAAGCTTGCCTCCGAGAGCCTCACACCCGAGGAGATCCGATTGGAGGGAATCCGGTCGCTGGTGGCCACGATCAACCGAAACAGGCTTCGGACCCCCGAGGAACGCCGGGCCCGGCCCAAGAAGTCCGAGATTATGCCCGAGATCAACTTCTACACGGGGAACCTCTTCTCGTACTTGGACAACCAGGCGAACCTCGAGTTTAGCGGCGGAGTGAGCCCAACGCAGTTGTTCCACGGGCCAGCCTTCGACAAATCGGTATCGTTGGCCCGGCTGGCCTCTGCTTTGCAGGCCGAGGGCGGAATCAAGATCGCCGACCGCAAGTGGCATCTTCTGATGCACTACCACTGCTTCACGGGCACGGATCTCGTCAGCTGGCTCATTGAGAACTTCCAGGATATCGACGACCGCCAGGGGGCCGTGGATTACGGCAACACGTTGATGGAACGGGGGCTTTTCCGGCATGTGAAGTCCAAGCACCACTTTTTGGACGGCCACTACTTCTACGAGCTGAACGTGCAGTACTTGGGGGAGGGGAAGGGGGAAAAAGGGCAGAGGGGGAACATAGAGCAGGAAAAGAACATAGAGCAGGAAAACAACGAAGGAGAACAGAAAACCACAGCTTCGTCCACTCCGCCGAAACGAAAAGTCGTGCTTTCAAGAAAAGTCATCTACAACTTGGACCCGAACCAGGTGTCCTGGCAGCCGGAAATGATGAACGTGCACTACGACATAGTGCACAACCCGGAGCACTGCTTCCACATCCGGTTGGAGTGGCTCAACACAACGTCTAAGCTCATCGAGGACACCGTCAGCAGCTGGGCCAAGCACTGCGAGAGATACGGCTTGGAGTTGGTCGAGGTGCCCTGGGATGAACTCTGCACTTTGCCGCTTGCCAACCCGCTTCATTCAACCATCGACATCCACCTTGCCCTGGACCCCTGGTCCGATCACGAGTTCGCATGCCACACCTCCATTCTTAACGAAAACAGGTACTTCTACCACCTCTACTTGCTCGAGAGATGCCACTTCATGCTCGACAACCGTACCGCGAATCTTTTCCGCGATGACCGCTTTGACGTCGTCTACAGTTGGGGAAGACCCCGTTTCAAGTACGCCCAGTTTGTGCACCGGACCGGGGCATACATTGCCGAACTCAGGGAGAACGGCAACTTCTTCCTTGCCCCAAACAACCCACACATCGCACGGGTCAACTTGAGCATCGGCCAGCTCCAGGGAAACAACAACAGCACCGTCTACTTCGACTCCCAGGGTGTCATGCTTGATTTCAGGGCCATATGCAGCGACCGGACCATGCTCCGCGTCATATTCCGCGAGGCACTTGCCAAGTTCGAGCGCAGCCGTGATGTTGAGCTTGCGTTATTTGAGGATGATGATGAAACGAGCGACACTGAGACTAAGGGTGAAGCATAGGATACGGTAGCAATTTGAGGGATACAGCAATGTGTAATGACGTCCGAGAATGCATAATAACATACCAACAGTAATGGTTGCAGCTCTAGCAGGTAGCTGTGTGAGAAAATCCGAAGATTCTTAGTTACAATAGGGTATACTAATGCATAATGACATTCTAGCAGTAATAATTGTGATTTTGAAAGTCGTAGCTGTATGCTAGACCATGCAAATTCTTAAAAGGATAGCCTGCAGCAATGATAATGCTATGTCTGATGTATATTTTCGAAATGCACGCCAATGTGGGTATATCCGTAGTACCAAATACATATTAATGTATAATATATCGATGTCTAGCCATGGCAGCTTTATGCGATCAGCAAATTTCTGCAAGCACATTTATAATCAGCTATGCTTATTAAGTGTGCTATTATATACTCATCCTAGTATATACATTTCATCTTGAAAACTATTTCCACATTTACACCACTTACACAGTATCTTCTTCACGCCTGCTTCATAGCCTTGAAACTCATAAATACCAATAACAGAGTTCTAATCCCTAAATACCAATAGCAAAGTTCTAAATGCTCAGGTGTTCAGACGTGTTTTGCAGACACCAAGTATCCATAATACGCAATAACGATACCTTTATGGCTTTAAAGCAAAAACTAGTTCGCGTTGGTCACCTCAGGCAACAACACATTCTAAGCCGGGTTCAGATACCAGTACGCCAAATGCAGTTAAAGCTTGGCAAGGGATTAAACTGCACAGCATGGCAGCTAACCACTTGGTTGCAGTGCATATTTGCTTGGCAAAAAATCCTGTCTCCTGCACACCTACAATACAATTATGCATCTCATGCGGTACTATAAGATATAGGCAACGTATATACACTACACATATCCCACATAGCTTAATCCCTTGCAACCCTCTGTGCAATCTTGATGACATCACCCAAAACACCCATTGCCGTAACTGCAGCACCTGCTCCGGCACCCTGAATAATTAACGGGTTTGGATATCTCTTGGTTTTTATCGAAATCACGTTGTCCGAGCCCTTTAGGGAAGCAAATGGATGCGAGGCATCATACTTAAGGATTTTCACGGATGTCTGCTTGTTTGGCACATCAACAGTACCGATGAAACGCAAAACTTTGCCCTCCTTGGCAGCTTCCTGTCTGAGAGCATCCATTCTGTCATCAAACTGAGGCAACTTGTCCAAAAACTCGTCTCCGGACGAAACAGACTCCAACTCCTTTGGAATGAGAGACTGCACCGGGAAGGCGGCAGGTGACTCCACAGGCAAACCGGAGATCCGGGCCAAGATGGTCACTTTTCTGGCAACATCCAAACCGTTCAAGTCATCTCTTGGATCTGGCTCTGTGTAACCTTTCTGCTTTGCAACCTTCACCACCTGCGAAAACTTGATATCCGAAGGCTTGACGGTCGAGAACTCGTTGAAAATGTACGAGAGTGTGCCCGAGAAGATACCCTCAATCTTGATAACCTCATCTCCTGTCTCGAGCATCTCCTTAAGGGGAGTGATTAATGGCAAACCTGCACCAACGGACGATTCATGGTAGCACAAACCGTAGCCTGGCTTTCCGGCATAGTCAAAGATCTCATTCCAGAGCTTGATGTTGCTCGAGAATGCTTTTTTGTTGGGTGTGGCCACAGATGTGCCCTGCTTGATAAACATTGGGTACGAATTGGCAATTGCCTGGTTTGAAGTGTTGTCAACGACAATAGTTGGCAAAGGCGACTTCTTAAGGAACTCGGCGATCTCCATGGTGCTCATTCCTGGCACAGTTGATGCTTTCAAGTCCTTGGCCCACGAGCTGAGGTCCAATGGTGAGAAATCATCGCTTCTAAGGGCATGGCCTGACTCTGCTAACAAAACCACATTGTAGTTGATGTAGCTTTTGAGGTGAGACAATTGATTGATGAGTTCTGAACCCACGACACCTGCTCCGATGACGGCAATGTTGACGGCTGGCATTATTGTATGGTTCTGTGTGATTTTAGGTTGCTTGATATGTAGGAAGTGCAGTTGGTGATGAGAATTTCACCAGGTGAGAAGATGGATAAGATAGATTCGCGATGACTAAAATGAGAAAAGAAAAGATGAAAAACAAGAAAGCCGCGTGAAAAAAAAGAGAAAAAGAAAGCTGCGTGAAAAAAAAAGAGAAAAAGAAAAGCTGGGTGAAAAAGAAAATCAGAAAGCGAGGACTTAAAAATTGTGAAATGGTGTCGCGAAATTGCGAAATCGCGAATGCTGGAGTCCTCACAATAGATTGAGGCGCAACTGTGGCTGGTGAAGAAAGCATAAAGATGAAGATAACATACACCTTACAAAATATAAGCGACTCTCTTGATATAAACAGACTATACACCCCTAGTAAAGCGACTTCTGCTCATCGTCCATCTCTAAATTCCACCAATTTGTCAAGCAGTTCTCACTCCAAAGATTCATGTATGTAAATTTCCCCGGTGTGCATCGGCTGCACTTTTCGGAATTTGGGCAGTTCGTGTACGGCACATGCTTGTATCCTATATCGCGGAACCAGTGGATGCGTTTGCGGTCGGCAAATAGAGATAATCCAATTGTATGCACAGGGGCATCTCCCCAACGCTCATAGTAAAAGCCACCCGTTTTATCCAAGTACTCTACCCACTCACTGTAAGGCTTGGACCGGAAAAAGTTCATGTCTGCAATCTCGAAATTCGACCAGAAGTGGCATGTGGAATAACCGTCAGTTTCCTCGGCGTTCTCCGGCTTTTGAAGGCTGTTTGTGAGCCAGGACATCGCACCATTCGGATTAACGTACTCGGGATGCTTTTCGACAAACTCTAGTGTATCTGGCCATATGTTTCTCAAGGACTGCCTAATATCGTAAATGCTGATGGTGAACCCGTACGTCTTGTCATTGTCCTGCATGAACTTGAACACGTCATAGTCTATATCGCAAAAGTAGTCGGTGCCGGGTTCGAACCGCCAGTAGTACCGGAACTGCTTCATTCTTGGGTGATTGTAGAATCCACGGCTGTAATATCGGCACATGTTATGGTACGAGAGCTTTCTGGCATACGCAACATTCTCCCTGGCCAACTTCAGCATGCCCACGTTCTGCTTGTTCTTATCTATGAACTCTGGTTGCACCCAATCCTCCGGTGCAACTTGTTCAAAATAGCACTCTCCTGACACATAGTTCTTGATCCGGCTCTTAAATCGTTCTGTGAACTTCTCCTCGTTGAGGAAGACATACGGATAGTGGAATTTCTTGTTGAAGTGCTCCTCTATCTGCTTCACTGTGTACACTACGGCCCCTGCATCTCTGTTTCTTGTGAGAATCATCAGTGTACCATTTGCTCTTTCGTATTTTTCTGCATTTTCCGGCGGCCCCACCAAGTTGTCCACCTTCGGCAAGTCGATCGGCTTCCCCATTATCTCTCCGAGCTGTATATAGTTCTTTTTGACGATCTGCTTGGCTGATAACTCCGATGTCCCGGTAAATGTGAGTTTTTCCTTGATTTTCTCCCAACTAATCACCGGATGAATCTCATTTCTGTCAACCTGAGTGTTCTCGTGCTCATTGCTTGTCTTATGATCTCCACTAGAGATAAATTTGAACCGAAATTGAGACGATAAAGTGGAAAAATCACTGTGTACTCCTATGAAAGCTATAAAGCCAGCCAAACTTACTAGCAATAAAATCCTGGAGAAAACTCGCACAAATCTCCTCGGAAATCGCTTCATTATGTGCCCAACTGCCTCAAACAAGTCTTTAGAAAGCGGCGAAATTCATTAATTACTGAAAAAGTGACCCGGATAGAACAAAATATGGTAATGCCTACATTAATGTAGCTTGCTCGCCGGATATGCACATATATGCCAAGAGTGCCAAACTGGAAAAAAGTTGCGAAATGCACGGATTCCATTGTGCGTGACACTCGAGTCGCTAAGCCCTGCTAGCGGCACCTGAAATGATAACTAAAAAAAGAAAAAAAAAAAAAATCAGTAAATATATCTTTTTTTTCTCCTTAAAACAGAATCTCAATAAAGATACCCTTCCCTAACGAACCGTTATCATCATACTCTTCATTACCAGGTCAAAATACAGCCCCGTAGCACAAAAAAACATGTCATTGGTATCATTTTTGAAGTCGTGCAAGGCCCAGTTGGCGAAATCCGTCCAGCAACTTCACCAGATCACATTTGTGACTGGAAATCAATCTTCTGACATGGATTCGGTCGTTTCTGCAATTGCATATTCGTACTTTACACATTGCCAAAATACAAGCGAGCAAATTATACTTCCGTTTGTAAACATACCAGAAGCAGATCTTAGCTTGAGAAGGGACATCCAGTATGCATTAAGTAGCATAGGAATACAAAGTCAAGACCTTATATTTGCAGATGACTTGAAAAGCATCCCAACAGACACAAAAATGCAGTTGGTGCTTGTTGATCACAACAAACTCGAAGGCGAGAATGAAGCAATTATGAAAAATAAATTCCACGCACAGGTGGTTGGAATCATCGACCACCACAAGGATGAGGGACTTTATCTGAATGCCAATCCCAGAATTCTCCAAACCGTTGGATCTTGCAGCACTTTAGTGCTTACACACTTGATGGACACGATAAAGAAGTCCAGCATTGACTTGTCGACGGGTCGATTTCTGGTGTCGGCAATTCTTTTAGACACGGGCAATCTAAAGGATACATACAAGACAAAACCGGAGGATGTGAATGTTATAATGCAGCTCAAAAAACAGGTGGATGGTCTTAGTGAAGATGCTTTGAAAAAGGAAAATAAGACCCTTCACAAACAGAAACGGTCAACTGAAGGCTTCAGTTTTACGGATATTCTAAGAAAGGATTATAAGGAATACGTCTGTGGCAAATTTAGGGCAGGTATTAGTTCTGTTGGTGGCTCACTTGCAGATCTTACGGCCAAATTCGGTAAGAAAGAGATTGAGAATTCCACCAAGAAGTTGAGAGATGACAGGCAGCTTGATTTGATGATTATCATGAACAGCTATAATGATGCTTCGAAAAAACACTGCAGACAGATATCCGTGGTTGGAAAACCGGGGGTTGCTCTTTCGACAGGTTTGGTGAACTCTGTTAATAAGCCTTTACAATTGGAGAGCCAGCTTACGGTACTAGCAGATGATATTCAGAGCTTTGAGCAGGTGAATGTGGCGGCTTCCAGAAAGCAGGTTGCACCACTTGTGACCGAGTTTCTTGATTCTATGTAATTTAGTAACTATAAATAAAGGCATCACGGAATTATTAGCGGTGAAAATGCGTGCCCTATGTATAGTGCGTCTGCATATCGTATATATCGTATGCATGCCATATGCATGTCATGTGCATATCGCTGCATATCATGTGCATGTTGTGTCTGTATCGCCAAACATATTTCGAATTGTCCTGCTACCATCTTTCTGGCAAATATGCAACCTTCCAGTCTTTAAATGTCTGTTGAGCCTTTGGTAGGCTTGAGTTTGAGTTTGCGAGCTGCTTATATAAGCTATCGTATGCATCCTGCTCAAACACAACCGTAGTGTACTGTGTATGAGTCGTGTTCCTTTTGAAAGCATCGATGGCAGCTTTTGCGTCCTGGTAGAAAATCTTGAGGCAGTTGTGCATAATTCTGGCATTCTGGGCCGATGTAACATCCAAACCAAAGTTGAAACACCAGACAACAATAGAAGTATCCGAGTTCCGTAAGTGTACATCAAAAAAACGGATTGCACTCGAGCTGATGTTGTCCATCAAGACCGAAAATGGGTATAGGTAAGGAGGAAACAACATTGCATCCTCAAGTTTTCCATTTTGAAGCAGAAAATTCCACTTTGGGAACCTGTCATTTCCGGAAGAGTCCAGCGAAGACTTTAGTGAAGTATGACAAAACGGGCACTCATATTTTCCACCATTTGCACCCGGCATTATGTGAAAATCCCCTGCATTCAGCACCAAATAGTATGAACCCACAATCAACGAACATTTTCGTGGATGAAACGACCCAAATCGCTCACGAACGGTCTCATATGAATTGGGGCCACCGGTCTCTGGTCGCTCACAATGCCAGAATTCCATCATTTCGGACCAAAACTCAGATGGCATGGCATCTATTCTCCTTACTCGACTAAACGGTATGAGAAGCTCTTTGCACTTGGCACACAGAAAACCAATTTGACTGGTATTTTCCTCGGAAATTTCGCTTTTCACAGCTCGCAACTCCTTTGCAGACCACAAAAATGCATCTTTTGTCGTTAGAGAATCCAAGGTTCGGCTCCTTTCGGCACTTTCAACAATACTGTCATTTGGACAGACTGGAAGCTTAAACGCCATATAACCGTCCTTAGAAACGCTTTTAACATCAATTTCAAACGAGGAAATCGATCGCACCGGAAGGCGAAACAAGATATCTGCCTGATTGCTTCTTTTCAGAACCACATTTGCACCGTCCTTGTCTGTTTGTAGACTTGTAATCTCATCTGAGGGATATTCCACACATACGGATACAGTTTTTAACCTCGGAAGGAACTCGGCAAAAAACGGCGTAGTCATCAGCGACTATCGTATTAGGAAATATCTCTTATACTGTAGTATGAGCTGAGAATCTTCGGAGTCTCCCAAATTTAAAATTCAAAGCAGTCTGTTAAAGCATTGATGTATCGGTGATAAGATCGAGAGATGCGGTGATTGTTTAGACTGAGTGAAAAAAAAAAAAAAAAAAAAAAAAAAAATTGTCAAATAACGAGATAAAAAAACATGGGGTGAAACCACGATAGCCCTTTTTATTAAGAAATGCTATTTAATTGTGTTGGTTGTTTTTCATAAAGTACACCTCAAGCTCACCGAAAAACACTCATTGATTTTTGAACCACAACAGGTCAACAATCATGTCTTTATTAAAACTTCTCCTACCAGTCAGGACCAGATTTGCGGCATTATTGCCTAGTCTCAATGGAATAAGATGTTACCACTCATTTTATCATGTTGAACCACCAATTGCCGATCCTTGCACAATTGAAAACAAAATTCTTGACAAGGCATACAAGGAGTTTGTTCCACAGGAAGGATTTACAGATCTTGCCGTGAAGAAAGGAGCCGAGGCAGTTGGGGTCAATCCAAGTTCCTTGGGTGCAATATTCAACTTTACTACAGCTTCAAAAGATACAGCAATGGAATTGGCACTTTATCATTTGAAATATGCCCGTCAGCAGATGATCGAAGAGAACAAAGTGCAGGCCTCAAAGATTTTTGACGAGGGCGAGAGACTTAAATTCTTGATGGGGAAAAGACTACTTTTAAATAAACCAATCATCAACAATTACCACCAGGCACTTGGGAGAATGATTCTTCCAACGAACATTCCAGAGTCCTTAAAAGAACTTCACAACCTTGCGGATGATCTCTCATATTATGCCGGTGACAAATCTACTGATTTTGCCTGGTACTCTAAGAGATTTGCTGTTGCTGGTGCTTTTGTGCAATCCGAGCTTTTTATGCTTGCAGATAAATCTAAAAACTACCAAGACACACTTCAGTTTGCCACTGACAGGTTGAACGAGGTCTTCAAGTTGGGAAAGGCCTACAATTCGTTTGAGGAGTGGGCTCTTTTTAATGGAATCAGCACCCTCAACTTGATCAGAAGCCAGCTTGTCAGAGGCTGATATTTTTTACACGATTATCCTTCACTTCAATATTCATAACTTCTATTTATCTGCCACTTATGTACTGCATTGTGGTTATGTGCCATGATATGATGCCTGATTTAGCCTTTTTAGATTTTACCATCTTTAGATATTCCTAGTTCCAACATTGCTCACTTTCACTACCTCTATCCTATTACTTTTATATCACCTTTATTTTATTCAATCTCTAAGATTATACGAAATATACAAGACGGTCAGTTACTTTTCATTGCCTTCGCACTTTCTCGCATCTTTTCGGTCCTGGCCTTCACAAGTGCATCTCTTGACTGTGTGAACTTGCTTTGCTCCTTTTTGATGCTTTCTTCCGCTCTTGTAATCTCTCTTTTTATGAAGTCGAGTCTTTTTTCCACATTTGATTTTGCTTCATCCTGATCCTGAGGCAAGAGAACTGGCCCTATTAGCTTGTAGATCTTTGTTCCTGATTTAAGCTTGTCAAACTCCTCCTTGACTATTTTGTTTTCCTGTAGTTGTGTCTCTAACTTCTGTCTTGATGCTACTAGCTTGTTCAATTCAGATTGGACTTGATTATATTGCTTGGACAGTTGTTCTATTGCCGACATGATGCCACTTGCAAAATGTATAGTGCAGAGTATCAAATGGTACCGATATGGTTATAGGGAGAAAATATTAAATGTTACGAAAAATCTGTATAGGTCTGTTAGTAAGGTGGAAAATGGTATGGTTGAAAATGTATGGATAACTAACCACTTCATACTTTCTCATACTTTCTCAGTGCATTTTTTTTTCCCGTCTACATATTTTTGCCATGTATTGCAAGACTGCTACTTATTATATGCTACCAAGAACACACCAAACACTATTCATAAACAGGCTATTTAATAAACACTATTCATAAATAGGCTATTTAATTTACAAGGCGTACAATTTGGACACACAACAAGTAACAAAATGGTAAGCTCTCATTATACCTCATACAACCATTATGATTTGATACTAACGAACAAACTCCCATGTTTCTTTATCTATAGCTAAAACCATATCAAGAATTTTCCACTCCCAGGTTTATAATTGACAGCAAACAACTTGAGGGAACGGACAGCCCCATAAAAGAAACTCCAGTTGCCCTTCCAGATATTTCAATTTCACATAATCATCCAAATGATGGTGCAGACTATTTTCTCGATATCCCAGCACCACTAAAGGCAATTTCAGATTCTATGCTTGCCCTTAACGGGAAGAACAAAATAAGGCAAATATCAACAGTTAAGGTGATGTATAAGGAGACAAAGGACCAGCAAAAAGATGAAGAGGGAGCAGAAGACGAATTTGATGATGATACCCAATTGTACAAAGCAAAGCAAAGTTACCTTTTAAAAAACGACTCAAAGGATGTTCCCATCTACAGATTGAATACAAGCTCTTTGACAATCGACATCTTGGCATGCCCTATTTTTCAGAATAAGGTCACATACAATCTTCTCGCAAACAGTGTTCTTAACTCTTACACGATAAAGAATATGATAGTGCTTGCAACAAGTGAGCTTACAGGGCATGGACTTCTAAATAAACTTCTTTCTTCACATAAATACACGCCGATGGTCAATTTTACAGACTCACAACTACAAAGTCTGAAATCAATACCTACAATCACTCCTCCTACAGCCATTACAGGTATCAGTGGCTCTTTTGCTTCCAGGGCGACCTTCGAGAAGATTCCATGCCTAACTCTTGTTACAGATGCAGAAGGAGCCTTTAACTTAGACATGGAACAGCTCAATATAGACGCTGCAGAATTATTGGCGGTTACTCTTAACAAACTTTTGAACCTGGACAATTCTCCGAAATTCCTTCAGGCTGTGAAGACCAGACTCGAGTTGAAGCGGGCAGGAAGTAGTGCATTGTATATGTAATTGTATGGGATATATATCTTAGTACTTAGCCCTTGTCACAAATAATACATGTGCATATTTTCATCTGATAACAGTCAACTGTATTGATATCCATCAGGACACCGCTTACGTAATGTATGAAGGTGAGAAAAAAAAAAAACATAAAATAGTAATTTCCCAAAAAATAAAAAATGAAAAATAAAAATTTTTTCCCCATCTATGCTTGTCCGTACACCAGCGGGAAAAAAAAGCTAGAGCTGAAAATTTTTTTTCAACTTATTAAACATGAAGAAGATGATATCAACAGAGGGAGAAAAAGAGATAAAAGGACAAGGAACCAACATTAGCGTTGCACAATTTCCCAAGAAGGCGTATATTTCGAGAAAACAACAATAATGGCGGGACTTGACTATATTTTGTACGAGGAGCCTACCGGATATGGTATCTTCAAGGTGAAACTGCAGCAAGATGATATTGGAGCAAGACAAAAAGATGTGGAGAATGCAGAGCAGGACCTAGCGAAATTTTCCAAGATGGTGGAGCTGGTTTCGTTTGCTCCATTCAAGGGAGCAGCACAGGCCCTTGAGAACATGGATGATATCACTGAAGGATTGGTTTCGGACTATTTAAAGTCAGTGATAGAGCTCAACATCCCAAAAGGATCCAAGAAGAGTAAGATAAGTGTGGGAATTTCAGACAGAAACTTGGGACCTTCGATCACCGCGACCTTCCCATATATCGACTGCTACTGGAATGAGGTCGTCCAGGACTTTATCAGGGCCATAAGGTACCACGGAGTGAAAATGTTCAAGGGATTGCAAGATGGAGATTTGGAAAAGGCAGAGTTGGGTTTGGCACACGCCTACTCGAGGGCCAAGGTTAAGTTTTCCGTGCAGAAGAACGACAATCACATCATCCAGGCTATTGCCACTTTGGACCAGCTGGATAAGGATGTGAACACTTTTGCAATGAGAGTGAAAGAGTGGTACGGATGGCATTTCCCAGAGTTGGCAAAGCTGGTGCCAGACAACAAGAAGTTCTGCAAGGTGATGCTCTTCGTCAAGGACAAGGCCTCCCTTACACCAGAAAGCCTCCACGATTTGGCTGCTCTTGTTGACGAGGATGCATCTGTTGCCCAGAAGATTATAGATGCAGCAAGAATTTCGATGGGTCAGGATGTTTCTGAGAGTGATATGAAGAACATGAGTGCGTTTGCAGAGAAGACGTTGCACATGATTGAGTACAGAGAGTCGCTCTCCAAGTATTTGACCGACAAGATGCACGTCGTTGCACCAAATCTTTCCGAGTTGATAGGAGAAGTTGTTGGTGCAAGGTTGATTTCGCACTCTGGCTCTCTCACAAACCTTTCCAAGCAGGCTGCTTCCACAGTTCAGATATTAGGTGCCGAGAAGGCTCTTTTCCGAGCTTTGAAAACAAAGGGAAACACCCCTAAGTACGGTTTGATCTACCAATCCTCATTTATCGGTCGTGCTGCACCAAAGAACAAGGGTCGTATCTCCAGATATCTTGCCAACAAGTGTTCCATCGCTTCCAGAATCGATAACTTCGCCGACCAGCCTACTAATGCCTTCGGTAAAGTTCTCAAAGAGCAGGTTGAGCAGAGACTTGAGTTTTACGAGACTGGAAAAGCTCCAATGAAGAACGCGGATGCTGTCAAAGAGGCCATGGAGCTGGGCGGTGCTGATGCTGTCAAGCCTACAGCAGAGGAGGTTGAGGAGGAGATTGGAAAGAGTGTGAGTGTTGAAAAGGATGATGAGGAGAAGAAAGAAGAGAAGAAGGAGAAAAAAGAGAAGAAGGACAAGAAAGACAAAAAGCACAAGCACAAGGACAAGAAGCACAAGCACAAGAGTAAGAAGAGAAAGTCTGAGGACGATGAGGAGCACAAGAGCAAGAAGTCGAAACATTGATGGGAAGTGCGCTTAGATCTGGGATATATCTGATTGTTGAGTTTTTTTACACTTTCTGTACGAATAATTAATACAGTTTTATAAGAAATGCTGGCTTTAGTGCATGCGTATTCGGAATTGAAACGGGGATGCTGTTTAGTCCAAATTCAGTCCCTTGTCTGGAGACATTTTCAGCTATTAATTACCATTTGGCATTTATCCTTTGGCATTTATCCTTTGACATTTATCCTTTCTTCCATTCTATACTTGTTTCCGGCATTTCAATGCACACTATGTTAGTATCAAACACCACTCCCATACTTACCTCAAATATTCCGCCTGATATCGGGACTGCACATGTTTACTGTACCATTATTAAATTGGCTCCACTCCCATTATTCCGGTAGTTTTCTATCCTCCCCGATTTACTGATAAGAGCAACAAAATTTTTGGAGTAGATAACGTAACGTCATTCTCCAGCTTTAATCTAATTTTAACTAACTAATTAATTTTTTCCTAACTTACTAATTTTTCTCCTATGTTTTGGTCTTGCACTTTTCGCGCGTTGACTCATTTATCCATTGTTCCGCATACCAGCAAGAGAGATCGCTCCACACACGCACCACAGCCCGATTTTCTATTGTTGTCTGCCACATACCCGGTAGTGCCATCACCTCCCAGGTATTTGTTCCCATCAGATATAAATATTACCTAATATCTCTGATGTATTTGCTGAGCTTCTTCTGGTTTTGCTTAGTTTTTCTTTCTCTCTTCCCCTTATCAACAATTTTCTTTTATTCTCAGATTTTAGCATTAAGCAACCACATACTAACTAAAGGAGAATCAGGGAATATTAGCTTCTGGCTAGGATTCCTTTCCGGTTATTTGTATTACCATATTCCAAGAAGGCTGGTCATCAATAAAAGACACATCTACGATCGAGAGAGAGAAATCAGAAATGTCTGAGCAGTTTTGGAAGAATTCAGAGGAGTGTGCATCTTTGCAGAAGACTGGAATATCTTCAGCAAACACGCATCCAGTTACAATTCAGAGGAAAAGAAGGAAATCTTCATTTAACACTGCCGACTCCCCATACGCTATACGAAAGTCGTTTCTCTCAAAATCAATGCTGGAGGATGATAATTTCCAGTCGTATGAGCTTTCTTCATACAGTTCATATTCAGATCGGAACTGTGGGCCGGAATTCTCTCGCATTCCTTCTTATTCAATCAACTTGACCAAATCACAAGGCTTCATATGGAATCAAGACCTTTTTGCCACGTCATTTCAGCAACGAAGGGCAGGCTTGACACCAAGTTCAGTCGAATCAACACCAGAACCTGTGAAAGTTATCGATATCATAATAGACTCGGATGAGGAAGAGGAAGATATTGAAGAAAGACGCTCAAAGAATGTTTCACCAAGGGTTTTCGGCAGATACAACTTACGAAAGACAGATGATACACATTGTAGATCGGATGAACGGTCAGCAACAATTTCGGAAAAGAATATGGAGGCCGAGGAAGATACTTATTTCCCGGGAGACTCGCAAGCATGTGGTGGTGATTGGTGATAAATGAATTATGAGGTGCTGGTCGCTTTGGTATCTTTTTTTGTTTGGTGTTATCGGGATTGTCTTTTTCATATGTTCATATTTTTATTTTCTTTTGGCTTATTCGCTTATAATTATTGGGAGCACATATTTTGGATGGAGACATGTAAATAAAACATTTTAGTGGTTTAGTAATGCTGTATCTTACTTTGAAGACTATACCTTTTGGCTTAGTGTAGTGGTTTTGGTGAGGCTAGGGAGTGAGAGCAAGTCGATCGACGCCATTTGAGACGGATTTTTCATCAGCAATTTCTCAACCTCTTCAACTGCGATTTTTCCTGGCCAGAGGTATTTTCTCTATTATTTTTTTTTTCTTTGCGTTTCTTCACAGATCAACGTGTGTACATACGAAAGGATTAAATAAATTAAGCTTACAAAGCATAAAATACAAGAGTACAGTACTAGCCATAAGTATCAAAAGCATGTTCAGTGCATTTAAGCTGGTTGGATCCTCAGTTTCAAGGCGATTCGCTTCTACCTTCCGGGCTTCACCTGTTACAAAAAATATAATAAGAATTCACATAAATGACCTACACGACTTGCTGGGTGGTTCTATAAGTGATGTATTTAGGTCAGAGGCCTTAGAGGATATGCAAAATTACCGTAATTCAGCAAGCAAACCATCATCATCAATGATATTTACATCTGTGCTCAGAAAAAGACGACTTAAAATGAAGAAGCACAAACTTAGAAAGAGAAGAAAAGCCCAACGTGCACTTAAGATTAAGATCGGTAAATGATCATAAGCATTGCATTCTCTATGTTGTTATTTATCACTGCTTTTTTCTTCATGCACATGTACATACATACATAAATATATATACATATCTATATATTTACCCAATTAATGATTTCTTGTTGACTCTGGCAAAACAGGCAGACTGGTTCGTATTCTCAATCCGAGTTCTTTATCATAAAATTATGGTAAGCGGTTCGATTCACCTTCAGGATGACCTGCTTTCCAGTTATCAAGCCATCCGCTAATTCTTTCAACATTCTGATCTAACGTGTCAACATCCTCACTAGAAAGCTCCACAACAATGCTTGGGTCATAACTATTCTTGGCATCCGACACAAGAACCTGCATTATTTCGCACTCGACGTTTTCCCGCACTTTACTCTCTTTGTAGCCTCTTTTCTCCAAACGGTCATACAAAACGGTATTATTACATCTAAGAACCACAACAAGATCAATCCAGCGTTCAGGAAAGATATCACAGCAATGCCAATCAATTATAAGCCCTCCTTTGTCGGCTAAGGGCTCAAGTTTGTCCAATAATTTGTCTTCATCAACAATCGAAGTATCTCTTTCGCTATCCCATCCTTCTATGCAACCATTTTCTTTTGCGAACACGCTGACGTTAATGTGCGTCATCTCCGGATGCTGCTCTGCCAGCTGCTCCGCATGTGAAGTTTTTCCGCATCCAGGTGTGCCTGTAATTATGATGTTGGGAAGTGCTCTAGTATCCGGAAGAGACATAACTGAAATATGACGTAATGCGAAATGTGCAGCGGGTTTTGGGTATATGGGACGTAGATGTGATCTTAGATGAATCTGTTCGATGAATCTGATTTGTGGTTTTGAATATGTGTGAACCGGGGCTTTGTAAGTTGTATATTGGGGAGAAGGAAAGGTGGACTGCCGTGAATGGCGATATAGCACTAATCGGTATTAGCGAAAATCTCGATGATTTCGGAAAAGCTAGAGGGTGAAATTTTTTTAGCAGTGTGTGCTGGCAGGAATGAGCATGGTAGGGGAGTAGAAAAAGTAGAGACGCAGACAAAAAAAAAAAAAATAAAATAAAAAAATGGTGAGAGAGGTTTAAGATAAATATTATCACAATTATCACAATATTATGAAAGCTCACGAGCAACGCAATACGTTTCGAAATCGTTCATCACCACGGCTTTCTTTTGCATTTACTAACAACACACAAGCTGCAACACGTGATTTTTGGCAGAACAGAAGAGACGGAAACAATTAGGGCTAGATTGCTTTGACTATTTGTACCTTCAGTATAAAGCATAAAAGTGCATTAAAGAGAATTCACAGTAGAGCAAGTCAGTTGAAATCGAGAAGCAAACATTCAAATAAGCACAGTCAGGTCATTACATTGCGTCAATACATGAGCAAACCATTAATATGTGTAAGTATGATGTGCAACAATAGAAGATTGCAAAGTCGAATTTGGCATACTAACACCTAAATGCTAATTCTTAGCTATTACAGCCTCTTGGAATAATATAAACGGTACACCGCGAGGTACAACGATGTCATATAGCACGGCAGCCGGATCTCCGTGGACGGTGCGGAGAACTGCGCCATCGGCATCCTTTGATGAGCAATTTCCAGCATTAGGGTCGGCAAATCCACCTGTAATGAATAGAAATTCGTCCGGAAACAGAGGGAAAAATGGCATAAACAGTGCAAACAATAGCACAAGCAGTACCAATAGCAACAAGCACCAGCCGTTGTTGTCACAGCAGCTTGAAGCAAGCAATCCAAATGCATCTGTGACCAGTCCATCTGCCCAAACTAAGGCAAATGCTCAGGCAATATTGAATGCAGTGAAACATGCATCGACAATAGCCAATCAGAGCAGTGCTGGCGGTACGGATGGCGATGGAAATGCAGGAAAATCCAGTTTGTCGAGAAATGCAAGTGGAATCCTCAACAATTTGGCTGAAATGGCCGGAAAACAGCAAAGAGATGGATCTCACACTCCACAACTTCCACCCGGGCTTGTTCCCGCGGCTCCGAATGCTTCTGAGATGGGTGGATCTGGTGCAAAGGGAAATGATGCTTTTGCAGCTGCGAAAACCGAGACTGTGAAGACTCAGCAGGAGAAAGCAGATGAACCAGTTACAGAAATCGACAAATACGGGTTAAAGGCTCTTTTACCGTTGCTCAGACAAGAGCCAAGCGATCAGACTACGATTGCAATGGGGATTGATCTCAATATGCTTGGATTGGAAGTTTCGAGTACAAACAGGGAAAGTGCCGATTACAAGATTTCGAAATCGTTTGCTTCTCCTTGGTTGGAGACTAGTAGGTCTGAAGTTGAGCCACTATTTACCACTCCGGAGAGTTTCAAGTTGTCCGAGGCGGACTTGCCGAATATCGAGTCGAAAATCGGGACTTTCACGGATGAGACGTTGTTTTTCATTTTCTACAGCAAACCAAGAGATACCCTCCAGGAGTTGGCTGCCAGGGAACTCAACAGCAGAAACTGGAGGTATCACAAAGAATTACAGGTCTGGCTCACCAAGGAGTCGCATTCTGAGCCAATTCCGAACGGTCCCGACTCCGAAAGAGGCACCTATGTCTTTTTTGATCCGACAACTTGGCAATATGTCACCAAGGACTTCATTCTTTCATACCAGTCGATCATATGAAGATGTGAAAGATAGTCTATGCGAGAGTGTTGTATAAGTGAGTCTCTTTACTCCTTTTGCTTCTTACCTCCTTTTTCTTTTGTTCCCATGCTATACAATCTGTATCATATCCGGCGTATGCGTGTGCATATGTTTATATAATAATGGAAGACGTTCGAAAATGCCCACAAATGCTAGGCAGACGAATGTGAAATATTATCATATTAGGAATAGGAGGATGTAAATGTAAGGATTTGAATTGCAGAGTTCGAAGTCAATATTGATCCTGTGTACTGATCCTGTATGTTTATCCTGCATGTAGATCCCATATTAGTCCTATATTGATCCTATATTGATCTTGTAACCTTTAAGTATTTCATGCATTTCTATCTCCCTCATTTCAAATTGATGAAAAATAAAGACATAATCGCTTTAATGAATGTACCCAAAATGTGGAGCTAATTAATTTTTTTGTAAGGAATGTGTGCTGACCTGTCCAGACACCTGTTTCTGGTGCTTTAAGTTACAAAACTCAGAGAAACAAATAATAATTAATCAAGATATCAAATCTGGACTATCTTGTCAACTCATGATACGATCAATATTAAATTAAAATCACTATTAAATTAATATCGATTCGAGTTAAAATATATCAACTTGTCTTTCTTAGACCTTTGAGGAAAAATGAGGTGTTAGTGACGTAAAATATAGTATTTGATAAAACTCAGATATCCCTTTTACAAATGGGATTCTCTGAGTTTCATCATTTTTCGAATTTCTAAGAATTCGCGAAATCCTAAATCGTTCCCGCGCTCCGGAAATGATAATGCTGAAATTTTTTCCCATTTTTTTCCTACTTGTGTCTTATTTATCGGGCTCTATTTTCTTTGCTTCGCTTTGTTGTGTTTTACTTCGCATTATTTTGCTTTATCTTTTTTTTTTTTGACTTCTACTTCTCCGGCGCGTTCAGCAGTCACCCAATAAAAAGCGAGGGCCCTATCGGTACGGCTCTCAGTATCCTGCATAAAAGTAACAACTGCAATGGCACATCTTATACCGTTTTATATCATATTTTTTTCCCCCAGTTTTGCAATTTACAACTGTCAACTCTTTTCTGTCAAAGATAGAGAGCATCCATACCTTGATTCGGATCGGAAATCCGTTTCGCAGCTTTGATTCTTATTTTTTAGCGTTGTTAGGTGACCGAGGCTTATTGCGCGATAAGTAAACACTGGATAGCGGAAATACAAGAGATACTGGATAGTGAAATATTAGAAGTACTGGATAGTGGAACCAGAGCAGATATTTGAGATAGCTGACATACAATAGAACAGGAAAGAGAGCATTGATCGACAATAGAAAGACTGGAAGTATAATTTAATTGCATACAGTAAATTTGAACCATGCAGGTTGAAAAATATCCTGCCGGAGACGAAACAATAAAGATGAAGCGGAAAGTGAAGGGAAGAAGATCAAGGACAATGAAGAGAGAAAGAAAGGAGAAGCACGTGCATCGGCGATCAAGACAGGGATGTCTAACTTGCAAATTGAGAAAGAAAAGATGCGATGAGCAGAAACCGGTATGTGGAGATTGCCAGAGGTTGCACCGCCGTTGCGAATACATTACTGAGGACATGAGTACGGATCAGGCGGAAAAGCTGAAGCACGAAATGGAAATAATTGAAAAGGGGAGCAAACTCCGGCGGCGGAAGCACAAAAATAGGGCAGAATCAGACAGTTTGGCATCTGGGAGCTCGTCAGAACACAATTCATCGCTAAAGCGGAATTGCGGCAATCGGAAGCCGAAACGGGCCGTCAAGGACAAGAGACGGAAGCTAAGGAGGACGAAAAAGGATAATTCAGGGTCAAAAAATGTGGTATTCAATCCTTTATCGATCGATATTGCGCCCATAGTTGGCCGAAACTGGCTCCAGGACATGGGATCATCCTCTTTGGGGAATCTGGAAGCTTCGATGACACAGAAAGGGCCGGATGCGTCTGATGGAGTGAAAAGCAACAATACGGTAGCAGAGGAAGGTGGAAACGAGAATAAGCAGGAGGACAACGAAACAGGAAATGCAGAAACGCCTAATATGGGCAGCATTACATCCCAAAGCGGGACAAACACACAGATAAACCAGATGGAGACCATACTGGGACCAAACTATACCCAATACGACACTCCGGGTGTGCCAACTGGTTCTCTATTCAGTGAAAACTACAGTAATGGATTCGGTTCGGGCCAGACATTTTCATCATTTTCACCCCAGATCAACCCCCAGGTGGAAAACCAGCCTCTTCCATCGAAGCAAACAGAACTTCTGTCATTAGAAGAACCGGAACTGAACTCCATGGGGTCGTATGACACGTATGTGGGAGCATTTTCGCCGGAATTCACAAAAGCACTCGTTGAGCATTTCCAGGAAGCATCAAGTAAGAACCAGGATGGGTTCCGGGGTGGGATGATGGGCGAAAGCTTTGGCTCAGCGGCTGCAGTGAACAGCCTAAAGGGTATATTCGAGCTTTCGGGAGAGGCCCGGATAAGCGGTCGGGGAGAAAATGAGAAAAAAGAGGCTGAAAAGACCGGGGACTCGAAGATCGAGGCAGAGAAGATGGACGTTATTTCGACAAAGAACAGCGAGGCAAGTCCGCTGAGTTTGTTCAGCAGCAACCGGATGAATGAGACATTTTCAACGATATACATCAACCCATCCATAGTGAGAGGAACAACGCTGGCATCGCTTTCACCAATAGGGAAAAAGCTCTACGAGTACTACCGGGACAAGTTGAGCCTCATTGCATCATCCGCTCCCAAGGAGGAGAATATGTACCACCACACATTTTTGCCGATGGCACACGTGGACCGGTGCGTTTTGTATGGGATTCTAGCATGGAGTGCGTTCCACTTGGGTGGTGCAAGGATGGAGAAGCAGGGTGCGTACTACATCCAGAGAGCGATTGAAGGATTTTCGCAGAGGCCGATCATGGAAGCCGACACTTTGGAATACTACAAGGACGTGGCAAGCGTGATCGATGTGAGTGATCCGGACATCACGGTGGAAAAAGCAGACAGCGATCCGCAGTACGAATTCCAGAGGGAGCAGATTCTGTCGGCCCTTTCGAAAGACGACACGATAAACATGAGGCTGGCGGCATTTCTAATCTTGTGTGGTGTGGAAATCTGCCGGGGAGACGTCACCCGGTGGTCGAAGTACTTGGAGTATGGTGCAAGGTTGATCAGGTACAAGGGAGGGCTCCAGAAGTTCAACAACAGCAAGGATGAGCACTTTCTTGCCACCAACTACGCGTACCACGACATAACGGCTGTCGCGGTGTCGAAGGTGCGGCCGTTACACTTTGATTTGAAGGAGTATGAGCAGATGTGGACCGCATCGAACACTCTGGAATTTTTGGACCCCTTGCACAACATCTCCTCTCCGATATACAACATCTTGGCCGAGATTAACAAGCTGGTTTCGACTTCGAGGAGGTTGTATCGAAAAATAAGCAAGGTCCGCAGTTTGGGAGACGAACCTGTCGATGAATCCGATGATGACGAGTTTTTGGCACATGCAGCCGAGGAGTTGGCAGGGGCTGCCGACAGCTCTCCACACGTTTCAAGTGAGACTTCTTCGTCAAATGTGTACTCGAGTGTGGGCTTGAGTCCGGAGATGATAAAGTTCAACAAGGAGATTGCAGCCCAGAGGAAAAAGCTCAGGCGGGACTCTGAGCAGAGCCTAAAGAACTGCCTAGGCTTGAAAGAGGGTTCAGATGATGCGGAAAAGACCGGGGAAGATGATGCTGAAGAGGCCGAGGACGATGAGCTCGACTCGGAGATGACAATTTACGAAAAATACGAAAGCATCATGTACCAGTGCCAGGACCTGGAGGCCAGACTCAACGATGCCAAACCAAGGCAGCACATCCTCGCAAAGTTGAACGCGCACGACTTGGAGCTCCAGTTGACCGTTTTCGAGTGCTTCCAGCTCACTGCAAAGATTCACTTGAGACAGTCTGTCTTGAGAATGACTCCATCATCTTTGGAAATCCAGTACTTGGAAAACCAGTTGATCAAATCCTTGGACGTGCTCTTGGGTACGGATGTGGAGGCAGCATTGTGCTTCCCCATGTTTATCGCGGGCATGAATGTGATCTTCCCCCGGGATAGGAAGGAGATGAACCAGCGGTACAACGACTTCATCAAGAGATACCGCTGGAAAAACGTTCTCCGGTGCCAAATCGTCATGAAGCAACTTTGGAGATTGAATCCGCTCGGGGACAGATTTGTGGATTGGTACGATTTGGTTGAGAGATTGGGTTGGAAGTTGAGTTTTGCCTAGGCTTGTACTTTAGGGTCTACCCGGATACTCATAAAGGAGATATATAAATTTAGTGTATATAACAGGGGATAAAAGCAACAGTAATAATAATAAACACAAAAAAAAGATCGTAACATCGTAATAGACCAATAAATAGGCGACGGCCAATCGTATCAGTTTGGTCAAAAAAAAAAGAACCTAAAAAAGAACCCGGTTCTTCAACTTTCTAAATCTGGCAACACCTTTAAGCTCCAAAAGCATTGCACTGCCTCAAGCATTGCACTGCCGCACTTGCTGAACCTGCTTGAGCTGCTCCTGGCTCTGCTTCAACCGGTCTGCCATCTTTTGGCGAACCCTTTCCATCACAATCTTCAGACCCATCCTACTACCTTGAGAATGCTCGGTAAACCTTGTTTTTGACCAATCCTCTATTTTATCCTTAAGATTCAGAGCACCAAACCTCTTGAAGCGACTTCTAAAAGAAACTGTTGCAGTAGAGTGCGTGACACCCTTCTCAAAGTCGTATTTGTAGAACGTGGACTCTTCAACAGTTAGAAGTTTGGTATAATCAAGATTGCAGTTGTAAGTTTGCATAGTTCTGCTTATCGGGTCAACAACGGTCTTTTCCACAATCCAGCTGCTGCTTATTGTGCCCAAGAAAGGCCTCACCCAATTAGGCAGGTGCCCAGACTTTCGGATAAGCTTTGTCTGATGAAGTTTTCCCTCTAAGTCAATATACTTCTCCACAGTGTCGATCGATTTCACATGCTTTGAGTATGGATTCGGGTATCTGTTGAAATATGCAAGCGTCACGGTTTCAAAATCGTGCTGGAATGTGTGCTTGTTTTTCATATAAAGCACCATTTGTGATTAGGTTAAAGGATCAAACTAGGGCGGAAAAATAAAGCAATTTGCTTTCTTAATCTCTTTCCTCCGCACAATAATCGGAATATTGAAAATTAATGAATTTGCCTCGTAATCTAAAAGAAACTATCCAGAGTCCCTCCCGATATTCGTGTAAAGTTAATGTAAAAAGCTGTAGTTAATTTCTTATATTTGTGTGTGAAATGCTACAAGCATAGATACAGGCTTTACTTTTCCAAAAGACCTAATTGGCCTCCCTCGCCTTTATATAAAGAATAAAAAAGGAAAATGTAAAAACTTGTGAAAAAAAATCCGGAGAAATTTTTACTTGTTGTTCTCCCCGCGAAATATCATTATGCTAAACGGCGGAAAGAAAACATGAGATAAAAAGTATAATTCCAAAAATCAAGCTTAAAGATAAGCATCATGTTTGCAAAACAATGGCTTTCAAAAAACATCACAAACACCGTTAGTGCTCGATTTAATTTCAATACAGCTAAAGCAACTCTTAATAATTCATCTCAGCATAAAGAATAAGAACAAAAAGAAACTAAATAGAACTAAACAAGTACGCAATGCAAATAGAAATGCTCGTTTGAAACGTACATCCTAACACCACTTCAATTGTGACGATCGAACATCGCAGTATGCAAGTGATAGCATTGGAAACGAGCACTAAAGTCATCATAATAAAATGCAAAGAGAAGAGAAATAATCAAAATCATCATTCGGACCAAATACATGTGTTACTTAAGCGATATCAGTGCTTTCAATATTGTCAGGGTACCTGTTGTTGATTTGCTCTCTGATAGTATCTAGAACATTAGACATAAGTAGGGCATCATCCATAGTGTGTAGAGGGCTTTCTTTGAGTCCCTTAGCAAGGCATAGTGCCACGTGATCGGCCTCAAAAAACATACCTTTACCATCGTAGGTGTAGGCCTTGTGAATGACAAGTTTGTGATTCTCATCGTAAATCCAGTATTCATTTGGCCGGCAAGAGTCATCAACCTCAACTGATCCCTTTGTACCATTTATAAGAACTCTACGAGCCTCATTTGTAAAGTATCCTGAGCAAGAAGAGACTCCCAATTTTCCATTTTCAAACTTCAAAACGGCTGCAGTTGAAATATCGACTCCCGTGTCTGCAAGAGCTGCGGAAGCATTGATTTGCGGAAAGGCAAGCTTCCTTCCAGGTTTGCCAATGAATCCTAGAACCCAATATAAAGCATAGATGCCAATATCCAAGAGAACACCTCCACCTAAAGCTGGATTGTAGATTCTGTTCATTTGAGGATCAGCCTCATCGAAAACGTAACTTAAATCCGTGACAATCCGTTTAATGTCACCAATAGAGGATTCATCACCAGTACGATTATCGGTGAATAAGTACTTGTAGACATCTTGATAAACCGGATTGTACCGTGTCCAATAAGCCTCCATTAGGAAAAGATTCTTCTTCTTAGCAAGAGCAGTCAAGATTTCTGCCTGCTTGTGATTCACGGTGAATGGTTTTTCCATAAGAACGTTCTTATTGTGCTGTAGCGCCTGATAGCAGATGCTGAAATGAGTGGAATTGACCGTGGCTATATAAACGATGTCTACTTTAGGATTATTCAACACCTCATCGTAATTTCCGTAACACTTGATAAGATCATTTGTTTCTTCATGAATCGACTCTTTTTTAAACCTTTCGGCATTCTCAAGTGAGCTGTGAGATGCCACAGCAATTAACTGATGTTTGATTTTGCCTGAATTGACCTCTGGCCGAAGCTTATCTTTTGAATGAAGCAAATCATTGACAAAAGTTTCGGCAATACGACCTGGACCAAGAACTGCCCAGTTGATGATAATCTGATCGGTCATAGTATATGAAAAGGAAGTACGTTGAAACTGTATGAGCGTAATGTATTGATGTTCGAGTTTTATTGTGCTTATTGTAAAACATATGCGAAAAAGATCCGTCCAAATATTTGAGGATGTGATAAAATATATATTACCTAGATGTTTTTATATACCAGCCGTGATGTGATAAACGAGAAAAATATAAAAAGCAGCTCGGAAGGGAAACCTCGGTATATTTGCCCGATACATGATAATGGTCCGCGCACAGTGTGGGGTCCGCTCAGCTAGGAAAAAGAAGCGAGCCCCGCAAAAAATTGTATAAAATGAAATAGAAAATAAAATAAAATGAAATAAAATCATTGAAACCATCTTTAATGAAGAGGATATATATTCTGTACAAGCCATGCACGTCAATATAGGACGAACTGTATATATTTGGGTTAAATAAGGAATAGCTTAATTTGAATTCATGCTCAAGCATTTATATGTAAAGAGAATAGGAAGTACAGATATGAATAGGAGACGAATAAGAACTTGCACCGCTGAAAATTAAATGTTTTTCTTGGTTGAAGAGGAAGCAGATCTCTTCTTGTAGGAATCAATATAGAAAGCAGCAAATAGCAAGGTTAATGGGGTCAAGTATATCACATTCATGTATATTGCCAAAGCCTCTTCACCACTATGAATACAGCCACGAATAGTTCCCTTGAAAATATCGGTGTAACGAACAAACAAATGGATAACTGCAAGACTTCCGCCGACAACAAACTGGATAATTTGCAAAGTGGTCAAGCATTGCTTAAAGCCAAGTGGCAATCTGATTTTGATGCAGCACAATCCAAAGTAGAAGTACATGATTGAATGGATGAAAGAGTTGAAGACGACGAAAATCCAGATTGGAGGAGATGCAAAACGAACACCGGCCCACATACACAGAATGGCACCTGCATGGTGGTAACTTTGTAACAGAGAGGCCTGTTTTCCCTTGGCCAAGATCACAAGAGTGTCTATGATTTCATAAAACTTAGAAAGATAGAATAGGTACGCCCAGAACGATAGGCCTTTGACAGAAGGGCCGTGGTTTTGCCAAATACCATTTTCAATATTGCAAACGGACTGCCAGAACATGTGAGATGGCTTCAATTCCGAGGCATCAAAGTAATGTCCAAAGAAGGTAGGCAATATTTCCTTGGCATTAACCCGCATGGTGTGAACCAGGCCGCAGAAAGTGGTCACAGAGTACACGCAGAGAAGCACATTGTGAAGGAAAACGAAGATCTTGAAAAGACGTGTCTTGGAAATCCAGTAAGGAGCTCTTGGGATTCTTTCCGGAAGTTGCTTGGCCTCTGGATGTGCCTTGCGGTACTCTCTAATCTGTCTGTTCAAAACAACCTTGTTGAGCAAATGCACGGATGTGAAATAGGTGAGCGAAAAGATGAGAGGCGTAGAAAATTTCATTGAGAAGGGATAGAACTTGTTGACGAGAAAATCAGTCTTGTAATCCAATGGGTATTCTGGGAATGGAGCGCTGAAATCGGGCAAGTGGAAAGCCTTCGAATCAGGCAGAAAATTCCAGGAGATAAGGCTTCCCGCCTCAGTGGTTGGAATCGGTTCAGGCATAACAAGAAAATTGAATTGAAACGAAACTTCTTCTTATTGGAAAAAATGCAAAGTATATGATGGAAGGTAAACCTGGGGTCTCTAATTAGGAAACAATCTTTTTGATTGACAATCTGTTACTGTCTCTTGAATTTTTTTGGAGGTACGATGTCTACTGTGTTTGTATCTCAAAATACTGATATGATGTATAGACAGAATTGATGGCAGTGCTTTCTGGAAACTTGGGAATGTGCTAAACAATGCAATATGGATAATGATTTAGATTCAAGCCACCGGAAAGAAGAGAAGTACTGGAAATAAACCAAGAAAAAAAAAGTTACAAGTGACAAGAAGAAGGAACGGAAATAAAAAGGGCCAATGCCTGCATATAAAAGCGGTAAGGTAAATTTAGTCAGCAAAGCTTAATTTGACAGGATTGAAGGAGATAAATTTCTCCTTCCCAACAGTTTCTAAGAGAGAGGGGTGCTATTACCCAAAATATCTCCGCACATAAAAATTCGGCACATCCCTGTAACCGGCATCTGACCGAGGCCCAGTAAAATATGAAATTCGCTTTAACTGGCAAGCTTGCTTTTTATGCTTGACAGATCGATCACTGGAGTCCATTCAATCATGCGATATGGTGCATAGTCTTTTAATTCCTTACCTATTTTTTTTTTTCGGTTCGGTACGTCTCGGCTACAGAGAAGCATCAAGAACAAATTTAATTCATTGGCTATATAAGCTAACTAATTTCCTTGTTCTTTGTCTTTGTTCGTTTGCATTGAATAAGATCTGTGAGTCGGGTTTCCAGCGGCTAGTGAGTAGATTTACATTTACCATTGCATATTTTTTTTGAATTTGTAGCCCAATTATTTTTGCTTACTCAAATCCCTACCTGAGGTTCAATCAAGTGACTCCTGAGAGTTGAACTAATACGTCAAAACCAATCATATGAAATACCCCGAGCGGGTGAATTATTTTGTGTTTATTGCTCTGTTGAGCTACTATTTAATTGTTGCATTGAAAATTTTGAGGCCAAGTTCAAGCGTTTTTTTTGGATTTACAAATTGGTGTTGGGTAGCAACCACGACTTCAAACTTGTAGTGTGGATTATCGTTACAACTGTTATATACTGTTATATTTATCCAACTGCTCCAGAGGTTATCCTGGTGCACATGCAAGTGAAATGAAGCGTTGAACAGATAGTTGAAAGAGAGAGAAAAAAAAATGAAAATATACTTTAATCTTAATAAATCCTTGCTGAGAAGAATATCGCATTAATGAAAATAAAATTGATCACTCATGATTCTCATAAAAACTTGACGATGAATGTTTTTCCTAACTTCAAGTGTTTTATTGAAAATGCTCCGAAGAGCTTAAATTATGATAACGGGAAACCTAGTTTATAGAATTATTGAAATGTAGTGCCATGAAATAAAAATTGACAATTCCAAGCTGCTTCAAGTTGTTTTGCTCCAGGTTATACCGAAATTACCAATAGAAATGGTAGCGTTTAGAAATTTCAGCATTTGGAAATGCTATGAAGAATTGAATGTAACCTCATTTAATAACAAACCTCCCCTGAAATCTAGGCAATACAGAATTCGAATATGTATACTCTCTACATCATTATTTTTAAAATATCGATTTTGGAGACAAGACATTTTTGAACGGTAATAGTATTATAGTAATCTGTTCGAAGATATTTTCGTTACGTATGACACGTCAGTAAATAAATCACCCAGAATAACATGCTTTCCTTGGAAAGCAGAAGGGATCACTCAAAATGGAATGTATACATTCCATTCTACACTTATGGAAAGAAAGTCGATCATCATTCGTGTAGCTTTTCCAAAATGCATTAGTCGATCGACGGGTCCATACATGCTCAAATGATACCGCAGCCACGGATGCTCAATAGTAGCAATATTATTCATAAAAAAGAAAAAACGTGAACTTCAGCCAGTGATAATCCCTCAAAGGCAATAAAATCACGCCCCCCAATCTTTGAATAATCTGTATTTTCATTCAACTTTCATTCCAGTGGATCCGAAATAAAATTCATTCATCATTACTTTGATGATTCACCATTCACCGGACATGACTAAAATTCGGAGATCTCATGTGCAGCGACGCGACTATGGACGGGAGAATTCAATTATTCTCACCCACCCCCACAATACTATCAGAATAGCTTACGAAAAAACCTGCAAACGAGAGCGAAAATTTTTTTTTTGTGTGCAGGATCGTCCCGGAATAACGAAGGCCTTTTTTTCGGGGGGAAATTATTAGAACAAAGAATTTTGACATCAAAAAAAAATTGGGGCAAAGCGGGTTGATGCACGATTACAGAAGAAATATAAAGAATATTGAAAGAGAAAGAGAAAATGTGAACGAAAAAAATTAACAAAATAAAAAATAAGTTCTAAGATGGAAATTAGAGATAAGCCGGAAGCGGATACAATCGGCACAGCTAGAAATATGGATGAGGGCAAAATAACATAGAAATAGAAAGAAACCATCATTAATTTTGCAAGGCTGCGAAATGAACACAGAAAAATCAAAGTTCAATTTGGTCATTACGGTGGGATTCCGGTTAGTTATTCCGGTACCTATCGGTTGCCCAAAGGTTCATACCACACAAATATATGTGTACTCTAACATTCATCGTTCTGAAACTAGTTGAAGCGCTCAGAGAATAAAGTGACTAGAAAAAAAAGCGGACAATGTGAGGTGAAAAATTTTGGAAGAAGACAAACAATCTGAAAAGTTGAATAACGGGAAAGAATGGAATTCCGAAAAAGTGATATCGAACAAAGGCGTTAAAGGGGGAAACATTGAAAACGAGCACCAAAATGAATACAATTGTGATTGGACAAAGAGTTATTGTTTTGATGACTGGGAATAAATGAAAAATAGAATGAGGAAAGTTACCAGTGGGAAAAAAAAGTGCAAGATTAAATAAAACCGTCCAAGCGCACGGAAAAACGCCGGAAAAACTTTTTTACTCCACGCATTTTTCGCATTGTACTCGCCCACCCCACAAGGCAATCGTCCCCTTTTTCCTCCAAATGTGGCTTTTTTTCCGTGGGTTTTCTTAATTCAACGCAAAAATTAAAGAAACAAACCATTTTTTTTTCTTTATAAATATATGGTATGGTTTCTTTCAGTCATCACCCCAGATTTAATTTCCCCTCTCTTTGAGCGGCTAAACCTTATTTTTTTCTGTTTTTTCTTTTGTTTACGTTTCATCCAGTTCATAGAAGGTAGCTTTAAGTTATTCGAAGGGATAGAACAAGAGTTTATAGTGCGATAGGCGAATCAAAGAAATAGCACCAAAAATTAGAGCAGGAAAATAGAAAAGCAGGAAGCAGAAAAATAGGAAAATACTTAGAACTTATTAAGTGAAAAGAAGCAAGAAACAGGATTTTTTTGCGTTCAACCAACAAATAAGCGCACCACACACAACATGTCAACTGCAGAAAGAGCAAAACAGCTTGTGGGCAACGTTGTTGTGACAAACCCAACTCTGAAAGAAAAAAGAGAAAGTGATCGTCCATACAAGTGTCCAATATGTGGCAAGGCATTTAGGAGACTCGAGCACAGAACAAGACACATCAGAACGCACACAGGTGAGAAACCTCACAAGTGCACTTTTCCAGGATGCACAAAGAGGTTCTCGAGGTCGGATGAGTTGACAAGGCACATGAGAATCCACACAAATCCAACAGTGAGGAAGAAGAGAGGTCCAAGAAAGAAGAATGCTTATGGGAACAAGATCGAGGGCCAGCAGCAGGGTGTGCCGATTGCAATGCAGGCACAGAACGGCATGCAGGCGGTGCTGATGCCGATAGGATATGATATGCAGGGCAAGCCGATATATCCCCAGCCGGTGCCTATATACATTCTTCCGGCGGGTTCTGTTCCGGCTAATCTTGATTTCCAGATGCAGGGGCAGCAACTTCAGCAGGTTCAACAAGTGCAACAAGTTCAACAGGGTCAGCAGGGCCAGCAAATTCAGCAAATTCAACAGATTCAACCAATCCAACAAATTCAACCAATCCAAAAGTCTCAACAGTCGCAGCAGACTCCTCAACACATATTCCAGCCCGTTATGGCTCCTGGCAGAGTGAGAAAGCAGATCCAGGGACCAGCTCAGAGTGCTATCCAGGGACAAAACCAGCAGTTGCCAAGGCCAGTGTTGTCTCCCCGGTCTGCCAAGGGCGTCACAAGGTCGTTCAAAGGCAGTGCAGGCCTGGGAACGGTCCCCGAAGAGATCAAGAAGCAGTGCAAGTACCGGTCGAGCTCTTCGCTCTCGAACTTCTTTGCACCTAGAGCCACAAGCTTCGAGTTCTCTCCTCCGCAGTCCGGGTTGTCGTCCAGGACCAACTCGACAAACTCGTTGCGTTCTTTGGACTCGTTTGCCAACTCTTCGTCCTCGACCACGCTTTCATCATCTTTCAACACGTTCAAGGGCTCTCTCTCATCCTTGCACAAGTTGACTCCCCTCCGGAGTGTCAAGAGCCGCCAGGACGTGCTGTTGAAGTCTCACACGACAATTTCGCTCTCCACGTTGGTCAACAAGGACGATGAGGTCGCCGTGCACCAAAACAAGAAGTCCAGACCCAACTCGCCGACTCTCAGTACGTCGACGAGCTTTTTGGGACACCCCGACGGTATTCTGGGTGCTGCACGCAGGCCTGCAGCAGTTTTCAACATGACTTCTCCTCACGAGACTCCGCTTTCCACCCCAACGCAGTCTCCTACTTTGAAACCTATGAATGTGCCCGGATCCCTAACCAGAAGCATCCCTCTAGACTCTGTGTTGAACAGTAAGAACGACAGCCAGAATTCCACCAATAGCAGCAGCAGCAGCAGCACAAGCTCGAGTGCTTTGGGAATAAACGTCAAGCCACTGCCCCAGTTCCACTCGCAGTCCTCCGTTCAGCTTCCATCTCTAAAATCGATGCTGGGCCCGCTCGAGAAACTGGATAAGAAGCTTTCTGATGGCAAGTCCATCAAAAACGACCCGGACGAGCGTATGAAGCAGATCTTGAACCGGTCCATGTCTCACGACAATCTTTCTCTGCTTCCAACGAGAGAGAAGTCCGGCATGAACTTGAGCTCCTTGAACGAGGGCCAATAGACTTGTTACTTTACGCTGTGCTAGCCATGCTCGCTTTAACGATTATTCGATACCACATTTACTCTCTTTTGCTTTGCTACTTAACTTTATGCCCAATACCACTCCTTTGTTCGTGTTTGTTATCTTCAGCTTTTTATTTTACTTTCTTGTGATCTTTATTCTTCTTCGTCTGCGTGCGACGCTCTTTTCTAAAACTAATCCGTGAATAAAATGCATATAGCATGGACTGATGTAGATTTGGGGTAATATTCCGGAGTTCCGGACTGGCTACTATTGAGACTATTACTTCTATTTACTGTACTTAATATTGAGACTACTACTTCTATTTGCTGTACTTAATATTAAGACTACTACTTCTATTGGCTGTACTTAATATTAAGACTACTACTTCTATTGGCTGTACTTAATATTAAGACTACTACTTCTATTGGCTATGACTGCTATTAAGACTACTACTTTCATTACTGAACCACTACAATTATTGACCCACATTGCTCTGATACACCACACCACTACCATAATAACGCTACTTGCTATATTTAGCTGAGTCATTATCCAATTACTGCAATCACCTGATTCTCTAGTCATCTAATTATTTATTTCACTCCATCTATAATTCCCCAGCTGTCACCTAATCACAATTCATCACCAGCACGGATTATCTCGCCAGCCAACCACATTATTTCGCCAGTCATTGGTCACAATTCTTGAATATCGGTTGTATCAGCTGGAATATGTACCAGTCATCTTTTTTTACCCCATGTGAAAATTCTAGACTTTCCATTGTTCCAGAATGCTGGGGAAGGGAAAATGGAAATGCAAAATAAAAAAAATATTATTGAGAAATCACACCTTGAGTGCTAAAATAAGAATTATGACACGCAATAATTTTTCCGGAGGAGGCCATCCTGCCATGCATAATACAGCCGCCAAAAACTATGTCAATGCAATAATCAGTTGCCAATTGATTGCTGCCGTGGAAAATCTCGAATTCTCCACGCTACCATTTACACTAGGAAAATAGAATACAACCAACGCATAGAACTGCAAAAAACAATAAGCTGATTGGCAACCCACTTGGGCTTCCATACGCTTGATTATTAATTATCCAAGCTGCGCACTTTTAATACAACGCTTTCATTTCACCTGATTCCAGCTTTGGTGGTTTTCACAACTGCGGCGATAGGCTCAATAATTCCCTTATTTCCCTCCTTGCCAAGTGCTTCTCCGTTTTGCCAGCCCATTTTCACCAAAAGCTGCCTGCCAATACTTTCAGGCCCAATTCTAGAAGCGTTGGCACCAACTATGTCTCCCTCACTGTATGTAAAAGCTCCTTTCTTGCCCTTTTTGCTTCCTCCCAATTTGATTTCACGCACCAACTGCCCGATTTCCTTCTTCTCCCTTTTCGTCAACCCCGCGTCACTCCTGAAAAACAACTTACGCCGATTCATGAGTTTGTCCACCTCCCGATAATCCGGCGGCTGCCTTTTGCTGGCCGAAGTCTTAACGGACACAATGTAACATTCTGGTGCTTTTCCGAATTTCCGGGCCTTCATATGGAATGCACGTGACATGTCTCGAAGCGTCATACAGCCGTGTGTGTCCATCGGTGGGAAGCGGAGCGAATTTCTATTGTCATCCATGAAAAATGACTCCAATTCCGAGCGGAAATCCCCGATCTGCATTTCGTATGGGTATTTTTTCAGCATGTAGTAAGGGTCTGAACTCGAGACGCTTTTCGGGCCCTCGTTGCCCAACAAAGCTGACCCGTGTACCTTCTCCTCTCTTTCTCTCCGCTTGTGTCTCGATCCCTCCACTCTCGACTCAAACTTACCCACAAGCATCTCTCTAAGTTCCGGATCCATGTCCTCGGGAAGATCCAACTTTCTGTTTTTCCCGTGCCCATGTTGGTCCAATGAATGTGTTGCAATGTCCACCGGATCATCCACAACATGCACCTGCTTGCTTTGGAAGCTGATCATGTCATCGAGGCCTTCAAGCATATCATCACTGATTTTCTCGCTATCGCTATAACTTTCATCATTCTCATTCTCATCCTCATCTTCCTCATCCTCATCATTTACTCCATCAACATCAATTACCGGCTCCTCACCTGTATACAGGTTCTCTAACGCGTATCTTATAAACGCGTCGAATCTGTTTCTCGTGAGGCCAATTTCTACCATTGAATCAAGAAAATCTTCCTTTGACAACCATTGGTAGCCCTTCATCCCAGTTATAACTTTTGCTTTCACGTGATACTGTGCGTCTCCACATGATCCATACCGAATATTGTCAAACTTGATCTGCGAGATGTCGATATCAAGATTGTAGTCTTCAGGCAGAAAGCCAAACTCTGTATCATCCTGCTCATCTTGCTTGCTTCTCTTGATTTCAATCTCTTGCAATACTGACCGTGATCTATGTCTTTTTCCAATTTTTGGAAGCGTAATGTACGAGTCACCATTTTCATCTTCATGGACTGGTGCTAGAATCTTACCAAGAGTAAGATCATCTTTCTCCGTTCCATTTCTAGCTTTGCGTTTAGTATTTTTGCGTTTGCTCTCTTTCTTTGGCTTGCCATTCTTTGATTCGTTATTCTTTGATTCGTCATTCTTTGGTGTATCAATGTTCAGTTCACCTTTCTTCGACTTTTTATTCTTCAATTCACCTTTCTTCGACTTATTATTCTTCAATTCACCTTTCTTCGACTTATCATTCTTTAATTCGCCCTTCTTTGCCTTGTCTTTCTTTGACTTGGCTTTTTTTGGCCCATTATTTGCCTTAGCTTTCTTTGATTTATCCTTCTTTGCTTTAATTGATTCACCCTTCTTTGGCTTTGTTGATTCACCCTTTAGCTCACCAATCAGACTTTCAATATCAGAGCCTTCATATTCACTATCTTCGTTGTCATCAATAATCTGAACCGACTCCAAATCATCCTCATCTTCTGAAGAGACCTCCTGGATAGAGGATGTTTCCTCAAGGGAGACTTTCGATGGATAAGCCTCGATTCCAGGATTATCCGAGTTAATTTCATCAACTGATTCATTTGACGAAAGTTCTGCAGGTTCATTCAAAATTTCATCATCAACCGTCATATTTTCTCCATCTGTCTCTATACATGGATCTAGTAATCCGTCATCATCCCTAGAGACATCCTCTTTTGGATTATTTGTGCATTCTATTCCCAACGACTTGAATAATTGCTCAGATGGATTATAAACCTCTTGAGCCTTTACAAATTCAACCGGAAACTTACGCAACGCCTTAGTCATCGTCGACCGGTGATTCTTATCCGTAAAGTCTGCAATCTGTGCCATTCTCGACATCTTTTTATCTGCTTTACTCGGTCTTCTCGATGCCATATCCAAAGAATTAACTGCCATCTCATCTAGAGAGCTGAAATCTCCCTGATTCATTTCTAACATGCTGTTTAAATTCCTCAAAGCATGCTTCATAGACTTCTTATGTGCTTTTGACTGCTTCTGCTGATCTTCTGACCCATTATCTTCACCATACTCCTGAAGTAGCAACTTGTTATTAGTGCGTCTTTTATTCTTCTGGTGCCCTGCTTTTCGGTTACTTTTCCGAGTTCCTCCGTGCCTCTTATTAAGCTTCTTTCTTGTCATATTGCAAAGCTCACAAAGTCACTAAATTTAAACCGTGGATCTTTTACTTTTCTTTGCCGACTCTTTATCTTTTATATAAGCACATAATGACTCGGCCACATGTACAGCCATATATAATTTTTTTTCACTCTATTGTTTGCCAGATCCAATGCCCGGTGTACGGGTGTCCAGGAAATGGTGTGCATCATGTCTTATCGTTTTTTTTTTAATTTTTTTTTTTTTTTCTTTTGCTACTCTTATTATGATTTTTTATTTTTTTTGTGCACCACGATAAAGATAACCACAATGAAGCAATCGCAAGCAGTTCAGACACATATACTTTATTTTTTCCCAAACAACAAAAGCCATTCTTTGGGATCAGCTATCTTCGAGAAAGGAAGAAGAAGTCCTTTTCAGTACACTTAGACAACTGCATAATATCAGGTCGAATACTATTTCCCTTTAAGGCAAACACGGGCCAATGGATTAGAATAGAAGAAGAAGTACTTTGAAGCTTATCATCACCTTCACAAATTTATCTTGCTCCAGAAAGCAGCCATTAATATTAAAGCCGACTTATTGTATCACGGTTGAAAATGTCATCCACGGTAATACCGAGTATTCAAAGCATTCTTCAGTATCTCCTGGATCGGCCAACAACAAATGACAATTTTACGGATCCACTGATTGTTTTAGGAAACAAATACCAACCAAGCAGTCCGTTAAAGCACAATCCTCTTGAGCAACAGTCGTATTTCTCTGGGTTGAACACTTTTCTAGATGATATCGGGTTGAATCTTGCCAGTTTTCAGCAGAATAATGGAGGTCAAACTGCAAATGCATGCCAAGAAGATATTCCATGGCCTTCAGACTTCATTTCCGACGTTGCGACGCGTCTCTGGTTTACATACCGGTCAGGATTCCCAGTTATTAAACGTGATCCAGATGGCCCATCGCCTTTATCATTGGGTTCTCTGTTTAGAGGCACGTTAGACGTGAAAAATGCGTCGATCGGCTTCACTACAGACTCTGGATGGGGGTGCATGATACGAACCAGCCAATCACTTTTGGCAAATGCTCTTTTGAATCTTCACGTGGGCCGGGAATGGCGGTATATGCCGGCGGAAAACCCCAATGGGGAAACGGAATATGCTCAAAAGTACGAGAAACAGTGGCAAATCATCACATGGTTCGCCGATTTTCCCTCGGCTCCTTTTTCTATACAGCAAATAGTGAAATATGGCTCCGAACACTGCAACAAGAAGCCCGGAGAGTGGTTTGGGCCTTCTGCAGCTTCAAGAAGCATCGTTTATCTATGCAAGCAGAGCTATAAGGCATGCAAACTCAATACATACATCACAGAGGGAAATGGGGACATTTATGAAGATGAGTTGCTACCTGTTTCGTGCCCAGAAGGGACTGAAAGTGTATTTAGGCCTACTCTAATACTCTCTGGAGTCAGATTGGGTGTGCGAAACGTCAATCCGGTGTATTGGGCATTCCTCAAAAAGCTGCTTTCAATACACCAATCGGTGGGAATAGCAGGTGGCAGACCTTCATCCTCACACTACTTCTTTGGGTATCAGGGCGATAACCTCTTCTACATGGACCCACACACTCCACAAACTGCACTTTTGGCTGATCATGTCGATGATGCGGATTACAGGGTGGAGTATATTGCGAGTGTGCATACAAAGCGAATTCGCAAATTGGGGCTTTGTGAGATGGACCCTTCTATGCTAATTGGCCTTTTGGTGACCTCACTGGAAGACTATAAGGAGCTAAAAAGAACAATTGCAGGTTTCAAGGA